>UMGJ01100695.1_pt1 | contig 26524 bp, 33 predicted proteins | sample 1965221 | NCBI WGS metagenome assembly UMGJ01 (sample SAMEA4836067, study PRJEB28245) | human gut metagenome | biome: gut microbiome; material: fecal sample | place: Denmark | collected 2008
GCCGCCGAGCGACGAGGTAACGGCTCTCCACCGCGAGAAAGCCGTCTTAGAACGCCGCACAGCCGCCGTCCGCGCATACATATCCGCCATACCCGACCCGCAGACCCGAGAGATGTTCGAGCTGCGTTTCGTGCAGGGCAAGAAGTACCATCAGATAGCGCGACTGCTCGGCGGAATGTCAGAGGACTGCGTACGCAAGCGCGTGTGCCGATACATCGCAAACTCACCGAAAAATCGCTGAAAGCTCGAAAGTTGTCCGTTTTGTCCGTTTTTCCTATGTTATAATTTAAACTGGGGACAGTAGGACAGCACTGACTTGCTCTTTTTGATGAATCTCCTTTCATGTGATTTACGGGGCGCAAGTCCCGTGCGGTGACCGAGGGCATGACCTTATGCGCCGCGCCATTTGCTTCCGAGCCTCCTATAAATTTGCGTAAAGGCACTCCGCTTTCGGGCGGGGTGTCTTTTTGCACCCCTCTCCAAAATTTTGACCCCGAAAGGTGTGAACCCCTTGCCTATCGAAAGACCCGACCGCAGCGGCGCTCATCAGCAGCAGTTCCGCGCGAACAAGAAACGGATATACGCCACGCAGACCGTGTGCGGAATATGCGGCAGACCCGTTGATTTCTCGCTCAAATATCCGCACCCGCTGTCCGCTTGTATCGACCACATTATCCCGATAGCCAAGGGCGGGCACCCGTCGGACATATCGAATTTGCAGCTTGCTCACTGGTGCTGCAATCGTCAAAAGTCGGATAAACTCGTTGAAAAGCAGGTGTTCGATCAGTCAGTTGAGCTCCTATCCAACCGCATACTGCCGCAGACTTACGACTGGAAAACGTTCTGACGGCTCAGCGGTGCGCACGCTGAACACTTTACCCGATGTTCGTCAAATGTTCGTCAAAATGCATGAATTTTCCACGATTTTTTGTGACTTTTGCTGAATTTTTGGCAGCATATGGGGGGGAGGGTACCCCTTGAACTTGCGAGCGACCCTTCACCCTCTGCACTGGTTATATATCTCGCAGACTTGAAAAGTTTGGAAACGAAAGGATAAAACATGGCTGAATATAAGGGCATGGAGTACCTGCGGGCGAAGCTGAAATGCAAACGCCGCCGTGTGCAGGTGCGTTACGACCATTACCATATGAAGAATAAAATAGCAGACTTTGGCAAGATGATACCGCCCGATTATCGCTGGATAACCCCCGTGCTCGGCTGGTGCGCCAAGGCGGTAGACGCGCTCGCCGACCGCATAGTATTCGACGGTTTCGACGGCGGCGACGGTTTTCGCGTCAATGAGATACTGACGGAGAACAACAGCGACGTGCTCTTCGACAGCGCGGTCATTTCGGCGCTCATCTCGTCCTGCTGTTTCATCTACATCTCGGCGGACGGCGACGGCTACCCGCGTTTGCAGGTCATCGACGGCGGCAGCGCGACGGGCATTATCGACCCCATCACGAATATGCTGCGCGAGGGTTACGCCGTGCTCGATACCGACGACCGCGGCGAACCGACTATCGAGGCGTACTTCACCGCCGAGCAGACCGAGATCTACCGCAAGGGCGAGGACGTGCAGATATACGAAGACCCCGCGCCCTACCCGCTGCTTGTGCCGATGATCTACCGCCCCGACCCGGTAAGGCCCTTTGGGCACAGCCGTATAACCCGCGCGTGTATGGAGCTGGTGCAGGAAGCACTGCGCACTCTGCGCCGTTCGGAGATCTCGGCCGAATTTTACAGCTTCCCGCAGAAGTACATTTTGGGCTTGTCGGACAGCGCCGAGCAGATGGACAAGTGGGGCGCGACTATGTCTTCGATGTTGGCGGTAACGCGCGACGACGACGGCAACAACCCCACCGTCGGGCAGTTTCAGCAGCAGAGCATGACGCCGTACTCCGAGCAGCTAAAGTCGATAGCGAGCCTTTTCGCAGGCGAAACGGGCTTGACCCTCGACGACCTCGGCTTCGCAACGTCGAACCCATCAAGCTACGACGCTATCCGCGCGAGCCATGAAAATCTGCGGCTGACGGCGCGCAAGGCTCAGCGGACGTTCGGCACGGGCTTTCTCAACGTCGTGTATCTGGCGGCGTGCGTGCGCGACAAGGCGGCGTATACGCGCTATGCATTCGCAGGTCTTACCCCGCGCTGGCTGCCGATTTTCGAGCCCGACGCGGCGGCGCTGGCAGGCATTGGCGACGCTATTTTGAAGATAAATCAAGCCGCCCCCGACTATCTCGGCGAAAAGAATATCCGCCGCTTGACGGGCATGGAGGGCGAAAATGGCTGACATCGGCGCAGAGCTGCTCGAGAAAATTCGGGCGTATTTCAAGAAAAAATGTCAGGGCGACGCGTACATACAGTCGGTGCTCGGCAAGGTCGCGGCGGGCACGGCGCAGATGGAAGAGATCTCGCTTCTCTCGCAGTCGATAGGCTTTCGGGCTTCGCAGGCGATAAGCGAATACGTCAACGTCGCCGCGCTGCCCGACGGCAAGATGTACTACAACATCGCCGACACGATACTCTCGGGCGTGCTCAAAGACAACTACGAGATCATCAATTCTGCGGCGGCTGAGTGCCAGCGTGCGCTTGACCGCAAGATGGGAATTAACATCGAGCCGCAGCGTGCGCCATACCCCGCAGAGCGCGTGCAGGCGGTAGCGGGAGCGGCTTCCGCGCCCGACATTTCCGAAGAAAAAATGGTGCGCCGAATGACATCGCCCGTAGAAGATATATCTAAAAGCTTTTATGACGATTACGTCAAAACGAACGTTGAATTTCGCAGCAACGCCGGGCTAGACTGTTACGTTATACGAACTAACCACAACACTAAGGGTACTTGCTGCGATTGGTGCGACCGTTTGGCGGGTAAGTATCATTACCCCGAAGTGCCCGAAGAGGTCTACCACAAGCACCATATGTGCACCTGCACCGTGACCTATGTGAATGGCAGAAAGGCGCAGGACGTGTGGAGCAAGACCTCGCGCGAGCTGCCAGCCGAAGAGCGGGAGCGCATGAAGCAGATAGGTTTCAAGAAGCCGACCATTTCAGCCGAAGAGCGGGAGCGCATGTTGATTGCGGGCATGAAAAAGCCGCAAAGGCTTGACATTGCGGGAAAAAGTGGTATAATAGAAGATGAAATAAGAAAAGGCAATATAAAGCTTGACATAAATCACGAAAAGCAAGCTAAACACATAAAAGGCTGCCCGGAATATATTGATGGAAGAAGCTACTTGACAATTTCAGAAGATAAAGCGCAGAAAATAATAAATGAAAAAAGTGGAACTGGTTCACTTGTTTATGATAGAAAAGGTTTATGGAAAAACAAAGAATTGATTGACTGCGATGAGATCATAGGAGTTGACATAAATAAGAGTACTAGGGAAGAAACTTCGACTGACAAAGGAACAATTCACTATTCTAAATCAGGAACTCATTTAGTACCGAGAAAGGAGAAAAAACATGATTGATTTACAAAAATATTTGTTTAACAAAGTACTATTGATCGATATAGACGGCAAACAATGGAACGGTTATGTTTTCTCTTTTCATGATAAAGATGATAACGAAGATGAAGAAGATTCTATTACCCTAAAGGTGACCGATAGTGAAAAATTGATAGAATTCACAGAATCAGAAATAAAATCTATAAAAATAGCATAAGCCTTGACCGCTCCTCGCACCCCGCGAAGGGCGGTTTTCATATATCCACATTCAGCACCTTGCTTCGGCAGGGTGCTTTTCTTATGCCTAAAAAAGGAGGTAATCAGCTATTGAGAAGCGTATCGGCAGGCAGACCCCCACCGTATCGGTAGTGCTGCCGTATGAGCAAACGCTCGGCGGCGAGGCTGTCGCGATGTACAACAAGTCGGGGCGCACCGCGCAGGAGTGGCAGGAACTGATGATGTACGACATCATGGCGGTGGACGGCGAGGGATTGTGGCGGCACATGAAATTCGGCTGGGCTATACCCCGCCGCAACGGCAAGTCAGAACTGCTCATCATGCGCGCCATGTACGGCGTTACCCACGGCGAACGTGTGCTGTACACCGCCCACCGCACCTCCACCTCTCACTCGGTGTGGGAAAAAGTCATCAGCCTGCTCGCGAAGATGGGCTACCGCGAGAAAGAGGACTTTAAGACCGCGAAGCAGTTCGGTCTTGAGCGTATCGAGTGGCTGGGCGGCGAGGGGCTGATAAATTTCCGCACGCGCTCGAGCAAGGGTGGTCTGGGCGAGGGTTACGACCTGCTCATCATTGACGAAGCGCAGGAGTACACCACCGACCAAGAAACTGCGCTTAAATACGTCGTTACCGACAGCCGCAACCCGCAGACGCTCATGTGCGGCACGCCGCCGACGGTGGTATCTGCGGGCACGGTGTTCACCAAGTACCGCAAGACGACTGTCACGGGCGGCGGCAACGACGACGGCTGGGCGGAATGGAGCGTGCCTGCGCTCACCAACGCCCACGACCCCGAATTGTGGTACGCGACAAACCCGTCGCTTGGCACTATCCTCACCGAGCGCAAGATACGCTCCGAGCTCGGCGACCCGCAGGACGCCCAAGTGGACGACAACATACAGCGTTTGGGGCTTTGGCTGACGTACAACCAAAAGTCGGCTATCAGCAAGGGCGAGTGGCAGGCGTTGTGCGTGACCGAAAAGCCGCAGCTCACTCACGAACTGTTTTTCGGCGTGAAGTACGCCAAAGCTACCGAAAATGTATCGCTCGCCGTAGCCGCAAAGACCGCAGACGGCAGGGTGTTCGTCGAAGCCATCGACTGCCGACCCGTCCGCGAGGGCAACGACTGGATAATAGCGTATCTGCGCAACCCGCATATGCGCGAAACGGTCATAGACGGCGCAGGCGGACAATCTCTGCTCGCCGCCGACATGAAAAACGCAGGCATACGCCGCAAGCCGATACTGCCGAAAGTGGCGGAGGTCATAACCTCTGCGGCAAGCTTTGAGCGCGGCATTTTCGCGCAGACGATCTGCCACGCCGAACAGCCGTCGCTGGAACAAGTCGTCGCCAACTGCGAGCACCGCGCTATCAGCTCGGGCGGCGGGTACGGTTACACGTCCATTTTAGAGGGCGCGGACATATCGCTGCTTGAAGCCGTCGCGCTGGCGCACTGGGCGTGCGTGAACACGGTCAAAGAGAAGAAAATACAGAAGGTAAGCTGGTAACGGCTTACATATATACCCACCGCGCAAGCGGAGAAAGGAAATATCATGGCAGATTTTAAACCCATCGAAACGCAGGAAGCTTTTGACGCGGCGGTCGCCGACGTGAAAAAGCAGTACGAGGGCTGGCTCTCGCCCGAGGACTACAACGCTAAGACAGCCGACCTCGCGAATCAGCTCGAAGCGAACAAGACCACCATCGCCGACCTTACGGCTAAGGCAAAGGCGTATGAGAGCGGCGCGCTGAAAATGCGCATCGCTCACGAGAACGGCATACCCTATGAGCTTGCGGGCAAGCTTTCGGGCGACACCGAGGAGGAGATCAAAAAGGACGCTGAAACGCTCGCGAAATTCGTGAAAAATCAGCAGCCCCAGCCCCTCGCAAATACGGAACACGGACACACGAACGGCAAGGACGCGGCGTACAAGTCGCTTCTCGCCGACCTCAAAAAGTAAAGAAAGGAAGTAATTAACTATGCCAGACATTCTCTCTAAGGGCGCAAAATTCGACCCGCAGCTCGTGACCGAGCTTTTCGACAAGGTAAAGGGCTTTTCATCGCTCTCGACCCTCTGCGCGCGCAGCCCTATCGCATTCAACGGACAGAAAGAGTTCATTTTCTCGATGGACGACGAAGTAGACCTCGTTGCCGAGGGCGGCAAAAAGACCCGCGGAAGCGTGGCTCTCGACCCTATCACGGTACTGCCGCTAAAGGTAGAGTACGGCGCAAGAATGACAGATGAATTTCTCTACGCCTCTGAGGAAGCGCAGATAGAAATGCTCAAAAATTTCTCTGAGGGCTTCTCGAAAAAGGTCGCCCGCGGTCTTGACATCATGGCTTTCCACGGACTGAACCCGAGGACTAAGACGGCGGCGGCTATCATCGGCACGAACCACTTCGACAGCGGCGTTGCTGTCATCGCGCAGGACAGCAAAACGCCCAAGACCCCCGACGCGCTGATAGAAGAGGCTATCGCGGCGGTGCAGGGTCACGAGTACGATGTATCGGGCCTTACGATGGCTCCCGCATTCCGCTCCGACCTCGCCAAGATGGTGGACGCGAGCGGAAGAAAGATATACCCCGAACTTGCGTGGGGCAGCACTCCCGCTCAGATGAACGGTATAAGCACGACCACCAACACTACGGTGTCTTTCAATTCAAGCAAAGACCTTGCGATAGTCGGCGACTTCGCGACGGCTTTCAAGTGGGGCTATTCCAAGGAGATACCGCTCGAAGTTATCCAGTACGGCGACCCTGACAACAGCGGCCGCGACCTCAAAGGATACAATGAGGTGTACATCAGAGCCGAAGCCTTTATCGGCTGGGGCATTCTCGACAAAAACGCTTTCGCCGTTATCCAGTCGGCGGCGACTGAGTAAGGGGGCATGGCAATGGCGGCAGTGTACGCGGCTATCGACGACGTTATACGGCTCGGGCGCAAGCTCACGGCTGAGGAACAGGAACTTGCGGAGGCGCTGCTGCCCGTTGCTTCCGCAAAGCTGAGCCTTATCGCGAAAAAGCACGGCAAGAGCATAGCGATCATGTCGGCGGCAGACCCCGAGTTCGCGCTTGCAGTCAAGGAGACCATCGCGCGGGCAGTTATCCGCGCGGTAAATGCGGCGGCTGACAATTCACCCGCAGCAACGCAGGCTTCGCAGGCGGCTATGGGGTACAGCATATCTATGTCGTACCTTAACGCGGGGCAGCAGCTTTACTACCTGCGCAACGAATTAAAAGACCTCGGGCTGATACGGCAGCGCTGGGGCGCACTGGAGGTGTACGGCAATGGTGACAATGATTAAAGGCATACCCGTTGAGCTTGTGGTGCGCGAGCAGACAGGCGCTGACGCGCTCAAACGCCCGATATATGCGGAGCGGATAGAGGTAGTCGAAAACGTGCTTGTGGGCGCGCCGAGCAGCGAGGACGTAACAGCCGCGCTCAACCTCAGCGGCAAGAGAATAGCGTACACGCTGGCTATCCCAAAGGGCGACGAGCACGTTTGGACTGACACAGAGGTGCGCTTCTGGGGCGGGCGATACCGCACCGTAGGCGAACCGACGCAGGGCATAGACGCGCTTATCCCGCTCAGTTGGAACAAGAAAGTGCAGGTGGAAAGATATGCCGACGAAGATAGTTCTGAACCATAAAGCGGTGGGCGACTACCTCATGAGCGACAGCGTGGCGGCACTGACGGAAGAGTACGCCGAACGCATACGCGCGAAGCTGCCGAAGCAGGGCTACCGCGTGAAGAATTACGCATGGACTAAGCGCTATCGTATACGCCGCCGTGTATCGTCGGTCGCGGCGACACACAAGCGCGCCATTCAGCAAAATCAGAAGAACAACACGATTTTAAAGGCGGTCGGGGAGGTAAAGGAATGATAGAAGTCACACTTATCGACTACATATCGCGCGGGCTGGACGTGCCGTGCTTCGCCGAAGAGCCAGCCAAACCGCCCGCCAGCTACTGCATTATCGAGCGCACGGGCACATCTGAACGCAACTGCATAACGTCCGCGACGGTGGCTGTACAAAGCTACGGCGGCACGCTGCTTGAAGCTATGGAGCTTAACGAACGCTTGCTGAAACTCATGCGGCGTATGCCGGAACGCGGCGACATAAGCCGCTGCGCGCTCGTGAGCAGTTATCCATTCAATGATACGGCTACAAAACGTTACCGCTTTCAGGCGGTGTACGAAATAACATATTTTGAGGAGTGATCTTTAATGTCTAACAACAAAAACAATGTTACTACGGGCAAGCCTAAGGTAGGCGGAGCAGTTTTCCGCGCGCCCTGCTCTACGCCCCTGCCGACCGACGCCACCACCGAGCTGAACGCGGCTTTCAAGTGTCTGGGCTACATCAGCGAGGACGGCTTGACCAACGACGGCAGCCGCACCACCCAGTCTATCAAGGCATGGGGCGGAGATGTGGTGCACGTTTCCACCACCGACAAAAAGGACGATTTCACGATGACGTTCATCGAATCGCTCAGCGCAGAGGTGCTCAAACTCGTTCACGGCGACAGCAGCGTCACCGGCACACCAGAGGACGGCATGACGGTAGCGGTAGGCTCCGGCGACCTCGAGGACTACGCATACGTTATCGACATGATAATGACGGGCGGCGTGCTCAAACGCATTGTGCTGCCCTCTGCGAGCGTTTCCAACGTTGCCGAGGTGCAGTATGACGACAGCGACGCGGTGGGCTACGGCGTAACGCTGACCGCTATGGCAGACAGCGCGGGCAACACCCACTACGAATATTTCAAGAAGCCCGCGACTGAGTAAGGAGGTACGGCATGAAGATGATTGAGGGCAAGACCGAGCACGGTTTTGCATTTAAGTACGAAGCTGAAAAGCTCAACGATTGGGAGCTGCTGGAAGACCTTGTGGCAGTAGACGGCGGCGACGGTTCGCGGCTCGTGAGCGTGCTCCACCGCCTGCTCGTTGATACGCAGGCGGCGGCGCTGAAAGACTTTTGCCGCGATGAGAACGGCAGAGTGCCGCGCGACGTAATGGTGCGCGAGATCTATTCCATTATCCGCGGCGGCGAAAAAGACGGCGACGGAAAAAACTGATACTGCTCGCCCGCATGGTGAGCGCGTGCGAGGGCGAGTTGATATGCGACTTTGCCGAGGTCTACAACATATACGATCACCGCGCCCTGCCGCTGAGGACGGCGGCAGCGCTTGCGGGCGGGCTGCGCTCAAACTCACGCGCACGCATGGCTTTGGCGGGTGAAGATCATACGCTCAGCGAAATGCTGGGCGTTTTGATTTTTGACAAGCTTTCGCTGCTCGTGTGGCTGGGCAGCAAGGACGGCGCGCGCGGAAAGAACCGCCCCGAATCGCTGGCGGCTAAGCTTTTCGGCACGCCGAACGAACCGCAGACCGAGGGCTTCGACGACCCGATGGCGTATGAAAAAGCGCGGCAGAAGATACTTAACGGAGGTGATTAAATGGCAGACAGCAATGGCAAAGGCATTGAGCTTGCGAAGGCGTATGTTCAGATAGTGCCATCGATGGAAGGTTTGCAGGGGCAGCTGGCGAAGCTTTTCCCCGACGGCGTTGGCGGCGAGCAGGGCGACAAGATGGGCAAAAATCTCGGCAAAAGCCTGCTCGCGGCGTTCGGCGTGTACAAGGTCGCCGACAAGCTGGGCGACGTTATAAAGAGCGCGTTCAGCGAGGGCGCGGCGCTCGAGCAGTCTATCGGCGGCATAGAAACGCTGTTTAAATCCAGCGCGGGCAAGGTCGAACAGTACGCGAGCGACGCTTTCAAGACGGCGGGCGTAAGCGCTAACGAGTACATGGAGAACGTCACGAGCTTTTCGGCTTCGCTCATTTCATCGCTCGGCGGCGATACTGCTAAGGCTGCCGAAGCGGCGCACACGGCTATGGTCGATATGAGCGATAATGCCAACAAGATGGGCACGAACATCGCCGACATTCAGAACGCTTATCAGGGCTTCGCGAAGCAGAATTACACCATGCTCGATAACCTCAAATTGGGTTACGGCGGCACAAAGACCGAGATGGAGCGCCTGCTCGCCGACGCGGAGAAGATAAGCGGCATAAAGTACAACATCGACAACCTCGCCGACGTATACGCCGCTGTTCATGTCATTCAGGGCGAGCTTGACATCACCGGCACTACCGCAAAGGAAGCCGCCACGACGTTCAGCGGCTCGTTCGGCAGCATGAAAGCCGCAGCGGCGAACCTGCTCGGCACGCTCACGAACGGCGGCGACGTCAGCAAGGCTCTTGGCGACCTCGACGAGAGCGCGGGAAATTTCGCGGACAACTTTATCCGCATGGGCAAGCAGGGCGTACAGCAGCTAGACAAGCTCGGCGACGCGCTGGAAAATAACATCGCTGAAAAACTGGGCGTAAACCGCGCAGTAATAACTGGCATTAACACTGCCGTTAAATCGCTGATAGCCACCGTAGCAGCGGGCAAGATCCTGAAAAATCTAGACGATACCAACATAACGCTAGACCTGATCAAATCCAAAATCAGCGGCATCGGTTCAGCGGCTGGCACGCTGTTTAACAGCGGCGCGGGTACGATAGGACTTGTTACAGCCGCTGCGATACTCACCGCAAAAGGGATAGACCACCTCACCGACAGTATAGATGAAGTCGATGTTTCTTTCGCCGACCTCGGTGCTAAGGAACAGGCGGCGGCAGACAACGCCCACAGCCTTGCACGAAGCGTGAGCGACCTGCACAATGAAATATCCGAAAGTGAGAACAGCGCGGCGACCTCTGCGGCCGGTTATCAAGAAATGACCGATAGGCTTTATGAGCTTAACGAGCAAAGTTCCCTTACTCAGAGCGAGCAGGCGGAAATGACAAGCATAGTAGGAAGCCTGAACAGCGAGTTTGCAGACCTCGGACTGTCTATCGACAGTACAACGGGACATCTCAACAAGCAGCGCAGTACCGTGGAATCCCTCATAAGCAGCTACACCGCAAAAGCTAAGGCAGAAGCTATGCAAAGCAAACTTACCGCACTGTATCAGAAGCAGTACGAAGCTGAGCAGAGCCTTGCCGACCTTGAAGAAAAGCGAAATGCGGCGATAGCTGAACGTGATAAAGCGCTCCAGCGTTACGAAAAAGTATCGGCACGCTTGCAGGAGCTTGACAGAACATACAACAGCGGGGGCTGGACTGAGAAACAGGCAGAGGAATACAGCAAACTCAGCGACGAGATCAGCAAGCTGTATAACGAGGATATTCCGAAGCTGAAAGACAACGCGGGCGAGCTGAATAATGCGTATCTTTCGGCGGCTTCCGCGCTCGATACGGTCGGCGAAGATATAAGCAGTGTCAACGGATATATAGCGGAGAGCGCGGGCGTGATCTCTGAGTGCAAGTCTGAGCTTACAGACCTCCAGCTTGCCGCTCAGCGCACCCACAGCGTCATATACACCGTCGGCGAGGACAGCTACAAAGTCAGCGCCGACGCCGCCGACAGTATCGCCGAGCTTTCGCGCCAATACACCTCGATGCTCGGCCAAACGGCGGACAGCATTTACAACTCTATGGATTTGTTCTCAAAGCCTGCCGAACTGGCTGAGGTGTCTGCCGAAGACCTCGTTTCGGCGATGGATAGCAACTACGAGCGCATTTCCAATTGGTCTGACGGACTGGCGGAGCTTATCGACCGCGGCGTTTCTGACGGTCTGATAGAAAAACTGCGCGAAGCAGGACCCAGCTCGGCGGCTGAGATAAAGGCTATGACCTCGATGTCGGACATCGAATTGCAGGACTATTCCGACAAATTCGACGCGGCATATTCAAAGGCATACAAAGCCGCCGAAAAGTCGCTCGGCAATATGCGCGACGAATCTTCGCGGCAGATACAGAACATCATCTCGGACGTTGCGGGCAAGTCGCCAAGCTTGCAGGAAGCTTACGACATTCTCGGCGGATACGCGGCTGCGGGCTTTGCCAACGGTCTGACCCGCCCTGAAAAGCTTGCAGACATCGACAGCGCCGCACAGCGTATGGTAGACGCGGCGTACCAGTCCGTCAAAGCGGCGGCAGGCATACACTCGCCCTCGCGGCTGTTCGCAGACCTCGGCGGATATATCCCGCAGGGCATGGCTCGCGGCATTTCGGGCGGCATGGCTGAAGTATCGGCGGCTGCTTCGGACATGGTATCTGCGGCGGGCGAGGTGCGTTTGCCCGACTATACATCGGCAGACACCGCGCTTGGCGCCGTCAGAGCCGCCGCTAAACGCGACGAACGAACGGCAGGCAGACTGACCGCCAACACTGCCGAACGTGCTCAGAACGCCGCAGAGAGCGGCAAACAGGCGGTCTTTAACCTCATCATAGACAGCGATACAGTTGCAAGCGTGATAGCGCCCGCGCTTGACATCATCAACGGCGCGAACCTAAACCTTACAGCGAGAGGAGTGGCAAGATGATAAGACAGATGATTTTCAACGGCGTTTCTACGGGCGACCTGCGCGGCGTAACGGTCGCAAAGGGCAGCTGGGGCACGCCAAAGCCCCGCGTAGTGCGCGAGAGCGTGCCTTACCGCAGCGGCAGCACCGACCTATCGGCGGTGGGCGGCAAGGTCTACTATGACGACCGCGACCCGCAGTACGTTTTTAACGTTATCGGAGAGGACGCGGAGGACACCGCCGACCTTGTTTCGGACGTTATCGGCTGGCTGTACTCCGAAGGCGATGGAATATTGACCGACGAGCACCTGCACGGCTGGAAGCTGACGAACTGCCGCTGTACTGACATCAGCTATGAATACATCGACCAGGCGCGGCGCGTGGTGCAGCTGACGGCAACATTTGCCGCCGACCCGTATATGATAAGCGAGGGCGCAGCGTTCGACATCGCGACGTTTACGGGCAACAGACTTATGCTTCTGAACGTCGACGACTTTGGTGCGACGTTATATGACATGGGCTCGCCCGCCGACTATGCGAGTTACAGTGATATATCCATATCAGATGATGGGCTGAGCGCGAGCGTTACACTGCCATTCGGCGGGAACGTAACGCAGTACGCTATCCCCACGATGGGCGGCATAGTTACGGCGGCGAGCGGCGGCAGATACTCCACTGTGTTCGGACAGGACGACGACTATATCTATTTGCAGGCTGTGTACCCGAACGGCACCGCGAGCACATACGGCGTTACGCTCGCGCTCAGCAAGGCGGTAGGCGCAAGCGCTCTGAACGCGGTCAAAGTGCCGTATCACGTCGGCGCGGGCACGGAGTTCAAGACGGCTTCGCTGGACGCGTACAGTTTGGTGTGCGATGGCGTGCCCGTGCTGTACGTCAACGGCGCGGCAGTCGATACCGAGCATTTCGCGGTCAAGAGCGGCAATAACAGGCTTAACGTTACGCACAACACCATGCCCGCCACGCTGAGATACTCGACGATAAAGGAGCGGCTGTAATGAACTATCGCGTAACACTGACCAACGGCACGCAGTCGGAGATACTGCATAGCTACCGTCCGTCAGACCCGAAGATCTCGCAGGCTAAGATAACAGAAGCCGTCAACGAGATACCGTCGTTTTCATTCCGTATTTTGCCCGACAACCCCGCGTACAACCCCGTTGAGGCGGGTGTCAGCACGGCGGTAGTAACAGACCTAGACCGCGGCGTAACGCTGTTTGAGGGGCGCTGTCTGAGCGTTTCGGACGGTATGAACACGGCGGGACTGTTCGCGAAAACGGCGGTCTTTGAGGGCGAGCTCGGCTACCTCTGCGACAGCGTACAGCCCGAAGGCGAGGTGTCGCAGGGCACGATAAACCGCAGCACGCTGATAGACCTTATCACGGCGCACAACGAGCAGAGCGAGCACCGCTTCGCGCTCGGAAACGTTGAAATGGCGGGTTTTCCCGAGGGCAGTTCGTATGACTGGGGCGTGACGTTCGACGTGCTGCGGGCGCTGTTTGTGGATACGTTGGGCGGCGAGATACGCTTGCGGAAAGTCGGCGACACGCGCTGTATTGACTACGCGCAGGAATTCGCCATCGAAAAAGATATGCCGATATACTGCGGAGGGAATATGCGCGAGATCACCTGCGCGGCGGACGTTAGCGGGCTGATAACGCGGCTGTACCCGTTGGGCGCGGTAAGACCGTCAACAGGCAAACGGCTGACAATATCCGCCAGCGGCAAGTCCAGCGGAAAAGAATACATTGAACGCGCCGACCTAGTCGCCAAATACGGCGTGCGCAGCGGCGTGCAGATTTACGACGTTTACGGCGACGGCGACACCCTCGTGCGCGGGAGCACAACGCTTTATCGGCGCGGCATGAACACGCTGAACGCCATCGCGATAGGTCAGCGGCAGTACAAGGTCAGCGCGCTGGACGTATCGGCGGGGTACGAACTTTACGGCGTGCACCAAGTCAAAAACGACATCATGGGCATAGACGAACGGCTGCGTATCATCGGCAGGACGATAGACCTAGACCGACCCTCAAACAGCACGCTGACGTTCGGCAGCAAGGCGGCGACCCTCTCGAGCGCGGTCGCACAATACAAAGGAGTGATGAGATGATAACAGTATCAACGGTAGTGGAGCTAGACCTAAGCTGCACCGCCCCCAGAGCACGTATCAACGCCAAGCAGGGCGACGGCGGCACGCGGCAGATAGTCGCACGGTTCACCAACGGCAGCGGCGTTATTTCCGATTTAAGCACGGTAACGAGCGCAGAATTAAAGGTGTTGCGCCCCGATGGTGTGACGGTAAAGGCAGCTGCGGCGTTGTCTGACGGTGCTGCGACGGCTACGCTGACGGCGGAAATGCTGGCCGTAGCAGGTCGCGCGTTCGGCGACATGGTGCTATACGGCGAGGGCAAGAGCATATCGGCGGCGCGGTTCGACATCAACATAATGGCAGCGGCAGACAGCGGCATAGCCCCCGACCCGACCCCACATAGCGGCGGCAGCGGGAAACCCGCCCTAGCCTCGGCGGTGGCGGAGGGGGTAGTGGGCAGAGCCGGCACGGCTGAGATGGTCTACAGTATGGACATTGACCTTATGGGCAAAAACTGGGAGCAGGGCAGTATATATGATAACGGCGATAATTTTAACAGTACCGCACGAATACGAATGCCCGATTATCTTGATATTTCAAACGCCTCCGATATTTTTTATTCGGGATTCACAATTATTGCAGAAGCCGACAAAAAACTACAGTACACATTTGTATTTTTTGATGTGGAAAAGAAAAATTTGAATACATCGACCAATAAAGACTGGCTAGACGTCGGCGTGCCGACAATGTGCGGCACAGCGTCTGCACCGTCATATGTGCGCGTAGCACTGCGCTATGCAGACAACAGCAATATGACCCCCGAAATGCTGACGTCGGCGCGGCTGAAAATATTAGCGTGAAAGGAGAATTATAATGGCAATAGAAACAACATATTTCACAGGTACGACCGCAGCAGCTAATTACGCCGAGGTGTCTGCGTGGCTGACAGCTAATGCGGCGGAATATTTTGATACAATTGATGTTCCATCGGGGGCACAAGAAGTAAACTGCAAAGTCGGCGATGTAACAGCATTAAAATTGGACTGGGGGACTGAATATAATACCCAACGTTCATTTCAGATAAACGCCAAAAACGGCGCTAACATAAACAGCAATTATCAGTATTTTCACGATAGATGCTGTTGGCGCTATGGGTATAAAACCGACAGCGGAATAGTAATTTGCAACGGTAAAACAGATAATTATCAGGCATCTATTTTTATATCCAAAAACAATAATGGCGAACTGATTTTCGCAGCGCTACGACCCGACAACCCAAACATCAATAGTTGTAGCAACTGGGCAGAAATTATTGATTTCAATTCGCAGGCATCTATAAAATTCAATAGCAGCAATCAGGGCGACCCGGCGACAAGACATCGCATAAATGGCGTATTACCGGCGTCAATGACTGCATTAGTGCCTATCGTTTCGGACGTTGAAACGTATTGCGACAAAATCATGATAACGCCGTTTTCGCAGTACAACAATATGTGTTGGGGCGTTATCGACGTATCCGGCACGAAATACGTTTACAACGGCGTGTTCGCTTTGAAGGAATAGGAGGAACAATATGACAAACATAAAAGCGGCGGTGCTTGCCGCTGTCGGAACGCTCGGCGGAGCGGTCGCGGCGCTGTTCGGCGGCTGGACAAGCGCTATGACGACGCTTATCATCTTCATTGCGATCGACTACCTTACGGGGCTTATCGTGGCGGGCGTTTTCAAGCGCTCGGGCAAGTCGGAGAGCGGGGCGCTCGAGAGCCGCGCAGGGTTCAAGGGGCTGTGCCGCAAGGGCATGATACTGCTGATACTGCTGGTCGCGTGCCGCCTTGACCTCACGCTCGGTACGGCGTACATCAAGGACGCGGTGTGCGTGGCGTTCATCGCCAACGAAACACTGTCAATCATCGAAAATGCGGGGCTGATGGGCGTGCCTATCCCCTCGGTCATCACAAAGGCTATCGACGTTTTAAAGGAGGACAACAACGATGAAAAAAGGCATTGACATATCATACTGCCAAGGCTCGCCCGACTTCGCGAAAGTGCGCGGTGCGGTCGATTTCGTGATAATGCAGATAGGCTACGGACGGTTCGCGGGGCAAATCGACAAGACTTTCGCGCGCAACTATTCAGAGTGCAAAAAGCACGGAATACCCTGCGGCGGGTACTGGTTCAGCTATGCGACGACCGCCGACGAGGCCCGCGCCGAAGCGAAATGCTGTATCGCCGCCATCAAGGGTAAGCAGTTCGAGTACCCGATATATTTCGATGTCGAGGGCAAATCGCTGGTTGGACGGACGGGCGTTTCGGCGATGTGCAAGGCGTTCTGCGAGGAGCTTGAAAAGGCAGGCTATTTCGCGGGCATTTACATGAGCCGCAGCCCAGCTCAGACCATGCTCACTAGTGACGTCGCTAAGCGTTACGCCCTCTGGCTCGCGGAGTACGGCGGCAAGCTCAACTGGTCGGGCGAGGTCGGAATGTGGCAGTACACGGACGGCGGCGCGGTCGCGGGCATAGGCTCGGCGGTCGACTGCAACTACTGTTATGTGGACTATCCCGCGAAGATAAAGGCGGCGGGACTGAACGGCTTCGTCGCTCCGAAAGCCTTGAAAACGCTGGACACTGAGGGCTTCAAACGCGGCGACAAAGGCGTGGGCGTGTATGCGTACAAACAGCTCCTGCGGCTGGGCTGCGCGGCGCTCGGCGTTGCTGAGAACCTCGCGGACGACGGCGGTTTCGGCGGGGGCACGGAGAAGGCTACTAATGCGGTGCTCGGGAAGCTGGGGTACAAGCAGAACGGGGTCGCGGGGGTGAAGTTGATGAAGAAGTTGAGCGAAAAATTAAAGTAAAAGGCAACAGCCGACAGGGGTTATTCCTTGTCGGCTGTTTTTTGCATAAAAAAAGCAGGGCAACGTTCATAACATTGTCCCACCAAAAACCTATTTCGGTTTGTTCTATTACAATATATATTATATCACGATGAAGCCAATTTGTCAACAACTTTTTTTAAAAAAATAAAATTTGCAAATACGAGGCTGTTTTGAGCAAAATGATGGATATATTTTTGTTCAAAATGTTTAAGTACATTGGAGAATTCTTGAAAATCATAGCTTGCAACATCCTGCGAGGCAAGTTCTTTTAACGAATAGAGTACACAGACGATCTCACTTATAATTCTGCATTTTAGTCTTGTCTTTTTTCCATCGTTGCCAATATCTATATCAAGACTATCGATAAAAGCACGCATTCTAGGATCAATTTTTTTAGTTTTCTTGTAAAGAGTTGCTAGTATACAATTATTGTGAGCACACGCGTTTCTCATATTTTTTACATTAAAGAGAATATTCTCTGGAATAGGAGTTTCAGCTACATATGTATGCTCTCTAGGATAGAAAAATTTATAGAAGCTGATAAGATCGCCGAAAGTTATCATCTCAAGCATTATCCAAATTGGCACATCTACAGCGTATTCGATCTGCTCCCCTTTATTTGGTAGCGATACGGAATAAACCGAGTCATCAGTTTTAAGATAAATGTATTTACCAGCTAGATTGTTTAAATATAAACTCTCTCTCTTTTTGGCAATGTCTAGAGCAACTTTACCCCCTGATTTTGTTTTGAAAAAGTCTTGGATCAATTCATATCCGTCGTTGTCACATTTTTCAAAATCCTGCAATATTCTTAGCTTAAGACTGTGTTCTATATCTATGCACATAGAAAAAATTTGTTTTCTTATATTCATATCAAGTATGGCTGTTGCTCTGAGTTGATCGAAGTCGAGACGGATATATTTTCCTTGGTTTTTTCCGCACGGATATTTATCATACAGTTTTCTGTACGAACATAACCGCAGAAAATTATTACTTTTTAAAAGGTAATCTTCTACATATTTTTTAGTATATGGCTCAATGATTATGCCTTTTTCGATCATTTTATCAACAAGTTCGGCTGAATTCATTTTTGGCTTTTCTAATGCCATTCTAGACTTGGTTGCGCACATTTCAGGAATGGAAAGCAAAACTGTCACCCCTTATTATGGTATTTACTAAATTATACAACATTTTTCTTGAAATTTCAAGATGTAAACCAAATGAAAAATGAAAAATATTATATTTTTATTTATTGACCTACATACCTTGACAAAATTCATCAAAAATGATATACTGATCTCGGTGATGTTATGGAAGTAAATTACAAACAGTTGGCGCGTGTGTATCGGCATATATGCGAGCGGACGGACTATTTCCGACCTGCTGACGAAGCGGCGCGCAAACCATTTCGAAGCATATATTCTGCTATCGTTACCGCAGAAATACAAGGTGTTGACATGGCAGCTACGAGAGCCGAAGTCTGCGCATTGATAAGTTGGACGATTCTTCGCAGTTTGCTTGATTATACTCCGTCAGAAGCTGAGCAATGGGAGTTCCTAAATGCCTATTATGAAATCTGAAACCATGAACGATTTGTACACGATAAAACCAATTTGTAAAATTATGTATGTAAAGTTGCACACGCCTAAAAGCTCGGAAACCGTTGATTTTGCTGGGTTTTACGAGTGTTAGAAAAGCGGTCGAAAAGGGGAGAATTGGGCTATTTTTACTCCCTCCTTCTCCGCCAAATACCCGCCGTAGATTAACGTCTGCGGCGGTTTTTGCGTTGTGCAGATCTTATTGCAAAAAAAAAGCGGCACTTTAGGGCGGCGCACATAAAGCAGTTTATGTGATTTGAAGATAAGGTTGCGTAACATCGCAGTTACGCAGCCTTTTTCTTTTTTTCGTATTCTCTGCTGTCAGCTATTGCCGTAGCGACAGCAACATCAAAGCGGAAGTGTATCTCTATCTGCTGAGTACGATGCCCATCGCTCTTTTCAGGAGCGTAAACAACTATCTTCTCGATAAGTTCATGCATGATCTCGGGAGTAAGCTCCGTGATATGCTCATACTTCTGCACTACCTTTATAAAGGAGATCACATCAGCACATTTCTGCTCTGCTGTTTCAATAAAAGCAGTAAGTTCTGATGCTTTCGCTTTCAGCTTCTTCTGCTCGTCCTCATATCCTGCGGACAGTACAGCAAAACGCTCGTCAGAGATCTTACCCGAAATATTGTCCTCATAGAGCCTTACAAACAGCCTGTCAAGTTCAGTGATACGCTTTTCAGCTTGATCAAGAGCTTTCTTTGCCTTAAATACATCAGAGGAATGCTTTGACGCAGAGTTGTCCATGGCTGTCTGCACAAACTCAGCTTCATTGTCTTTGACATTATCAAGGAGCTTGTTCAGAGCATTCAAAACCAACTTCTTTAGCACCACAGTCCTGATATAATGTGAAGAACAGCTATTCTTATCTGCTGAGTGCGTAGAGCATTTCAGATGTTCCTGTTCTTCGCTGAAACTCTTGGAACGGCATAAATACAGCTTCTTCCCACAATCAGCACAATAACAGATGCCCGAAAACGGATTTACAGTTTCCTGCTTCTGATTTCTGCGCTTATCCTTACGCATCTCCTGAACAAGATCAAACTCCTGCTGTGTGACGATAGGCTCGTGGGTATTCTCAAAGATGAGCCAGTCTTCTTTCGGATTTTCAATCTTACGCTTGTTCTTGTAGGACTTGCGGCGTGTACGGAAGTTCACCGTATGACCGATGTATTCGGGGTGCTCTAAAATGTCAATGACAGTTTCAGTACACCAGCGGTCAAGCCTTGAATTCTTGTTGGCTGGGTTTCTTCCCTGCGATATAGCGTAAGCCGTCGGATTTGGGATACCTTCCTCAGTCAGCTTACGAGCTATCTGAGTCGGACCGTAGCCGCTGATGCAGAGCTTGTATATTTTGCGGACAACCGCTGCAGGCTCATCATCAATGATCCACTTGTGCTTATCTTCCTCAGATGCCTTGTACCCGTAAATAGGCAGAGAAAGCGGTTTGCCCGACTGACCCTTTGCCTTGAATATAGCACGAATCTTCTTCGATGTATCCCTGGCGTACCAGTCATTAAAAATGTTCTTGAAAGCCATCAGCTCATTCTCGCTCTTGAGAGTATCCACGTTATCATTGATAGCGATATAGCGGACATCATAGTCAGGAAATATGATCTCAATATATTCACCTGTTTTAAGATAGTCACGACCAAGCCTTGAAAGGTCTTTGGTAATGACCGTTCCCACTTTGCCTGCTTCAACATCTGCCATCATAGCCTTGAAGCCATCACGTTCAAACGTCGTACCCGAAACTCCGTCATCAACGTAGTAAACGAGATTGCTGAAACCGCTATCCTCCGCATACTTTTTGAGGATAGCCTTCTGATTGGTGATACTATTACTCTCACCCTGTAACATATCGTCCTGTGAAAGACGACAATATAATGCTGTGATCTTGTCTGTCATATTAAACCTTCCTTTTCGACAGATAAAGCAAGCTATGTTATCATTATAGCGCAATATACCGTCAATGGCAATGCGCCGAAATGCCAATATTACACAGCCTACTTCTCAGGTTCTTGTCCGGATTCACCGAGCATTTCTTCACATTCACGGTCTATCAGTCTTTGCAGAATATCCGTAAGGCGTTCCTTTGAAGCAGGGTTGAATACTAACTTCACGATGTAAGTTGTTCGTCCGATCTTGCACTCGGACACGTTGTTGTCTTTGTTCATAGCGATCTTTCCTTTGCTTTTATCTCTCTACGCATTGGTGAGGGCATCGCTTTCTCTCTCTTACCCTCTACGCAGCCGCAAGGTCAGTATTTCTTCCTTTCGACCGACCGAGTATTTTGCGACTATGAATATTATAGTGCGCAATGAGGGCGATTGTCCAGCCGCATTGCGCACGAACTTTAGATAGAATTTCGATTTTCCCCGGTGCAATTTATACTGGAAATGCAAAGAAGCAGCCTAAAAAGACTGCTTCAGATATGGTTTTATTTCTTTTTCTTATCACAGTATATGATAAATGTTCTTTTAGTTATCATCAATAAAAGCATAATTGTGATAAATGAAATGCAGTAAATAATAGCAGATACTAAATTGCGAACGCATTCTGAGTCTTCATTAATATTTAGTAAGATTATAGATGCTATTGCATTAATCAATGATAGAATATTTGAAGTTAGCACTGAAACAAAAGTCTCCTCAGTTACTTGCTTTTCAAGCTCATTTTTACTATCAATCTTTCCTACAAGAACAGCTGCAAACCCGAATAGCACTGTAAAAACAAAGGCATACACGGTAGTCAAAACACTGGCGACACTATTGGATATATCATATCCCAATATAAAAACAAGTAGTATAGCTAATACTATTGGGGCAAATATAAAGCAGACTAAATCCCATACTGATATCTTTTCATTTTTAGCATTTTTAAAAACCAAAAGCTGTTTTATGAGAATCTTTATTATACTGACTTTGGGATTTAAGAATAGCATACATATTAAAATAACAATAACAGATATACTTGCTATTTTTTCAAGCATATTAAATCACCTCTGAATCTGTAATCATATTATAATATTCATCAACTAATATGTATAATTCACGAACAAAATCTTTCGATTTACTATATGCATTATATAGTTTTTCTGAAATATCATAAGTGCCCATCATAGATTCAAATTCATTCCATTTAATTTTTCTTCGCCTATTTCCTATTTTAACATTAACTTCAGCGTCATTGTATTCTTTTGAATCATTAATTTCTGCCTTTATTAATGCAAAAGCTTCATTTGAAGGAATTCTGCGTAATTGAAAATCTCTAAAAATCCGCATGATACTATTATTTTCATTAACATTTAAATTCAATCCTAATTCACGCACCAGATAGCTTTTCTTATGTTTACCTATATTATCAGCAACATCTGATGAGATTACACCTTTTTTATACTGAAGAGTAATCTTTGTTGGAGTGGCATCGATAACTGAATTGCTCATAGGCATAATTAATTCCATCTCAAGTTTAATACCTCGAGATTTGATTGCTTTATTTGCGGTTTCAAGGAAAACGCTCTTGCATCCCGATCCATTCTGTCTATGGAAGATAGCAATAATTGAATCAGATTTTTGATAAAAAAACACGTGATGGTTATATAAAGCCGCCGTATCCGATCCATAATTATATCTTTTCTTTGTATGTATTTTAACAACTGTAACAGGCTGTCCTTGTTTTCCAGCACTCATAATTATATGCCATTTACAAATATCGTTTTGCTCTGAATAATCTATATTATCTTGAGATAAAGAAATTGCTCTATGAGAACTTTCGCCCACAGCAATATCCTTAGTATACTCTGTATAGTCATTCAAAAATTCCAAGAAGGAATAATCTGGTTTTTTATCATCTTTTATGGCGTTTCTCTGTTCGCCTATTAATGGATTATTACGCTGCAAAAATCTAAATGAGCATTTATACGCCGTGAGTGTATCTATCATTTCCGTTATACCTCCCAATAAAACCATATACCTATACATATTATAGCATTTTGTCTTATTATTTGCAATATCTAAACTACACATTATTTATTAAATGTCATCCAAGCGCTAATTTCTATACGGCTATCAATTTCGATTGAAGTCAAATCCAGCAAGCACGGCATCCCTGCACTACAAATTTCAAATTTGAATGCTGTGATACATAGCTTGACAGGGTGCTCCCCCTATGACCCCGATCGATAATAGATGAAGATCTGATGCAAAATTATTGACCACAAGTGAGCAAGAATACCGAGCCTGATGGCTCGGATACAGAGAAGCCCCAAAGGGGCATAATCAATCCCAGCAAGCTCGGTATCTCCGCATTACAAATTTTCAGATTTGAATTCTCCGATACTCAGCTTGCCAGAGGGTTCCACCCCTTGGACCCCGAACATCAAAAAGAAAAAATGACCGAGCTAAACAGTCCAGAAGAAAACAAAAATCCAAGTTCAGATTCACACCCAGCAAGCTCGGTGTATTGTGTACACAAGAACTGTGCAAACAATACACGATGCTTGCTGAGGGAAACTTTCCCATACCCTGAGTAAACAAGAGCAAAAAATTGGAACAATCAGTCAGAAAAAATATGATGCCTACAAGGTCAAAAATCACCCCCAGCAAGCTCTGCACATTGTAATACAGAAACCTGATAAACAATGTGCTGGAAATTCTGGTGACAGCCACCATTCTCCAAAACCTGAACAGAGAAAAAATCATCGAAATAATCCACTCTGCGGAGCGTGGATTGACGTGACTTCCGCACGTGTTTATAATAAAAATATCAGCATAAAAACTGAGAGGCGGAAGAAGAAAGATCACTATGAAAATACTTGTTCTGAACGGCAGTCCCAAGCGTGAAAAAAGAGACACGATGCACATAACACGGGCGTTCCTTGAAGGCATGAAAGAAGCTGCTCCGCAGGAGATTCACATCGTTGATATTATCGACAAGCATATCCGAATATTGCACAGGCTGTTTCGCCTGCAAGCGTAACGGTGGAAAGTGTATCCATAATGACGATATGAAAGCACTTCTCGACGAAGTTCTGGAGGGCGATCTTTTGCTGTTCAGCTACCCGCTTTACTGCTACGGAATGCCCTGCGTCTTTAAAGGCTTTTGCTGACCGTACAATGCCGCTTTCAAGTATGGCGATGAAGAAGCAGGGTGACAGGTATGTTCACGTCGGGCAGGCGGATTTTTCGCGCCTGAAATACATGATGACCTGCGGCTGCGGTTTCCCGAACACCAAGCAGAATTTTGAGCCTGCAGTCATGCAGTTCAAGCTGATGTTCCCAAATAACCACACTATCATCACCGTCCCCGAAAGTCCGATGTTCAATGCTCCCGAAGCAGCAGAGGTAACTGTGCCGAGATTTGAGCTTGTGAAGCAGGCAGGAAAGCAGTATGCTGAGACAGGCGAAATAGATGAAAAATTGCTTGCGGAGATATGCTCACCGATGATACCCGAAGATGTGTATGCGGAAATCTGCAACAGAGAAATGTGAAACCAAAAACACGGACAGCCATTTATGCAACGGCTATCCGTGTTTTTAATCTATCCAGTAACACCTGAAGTTCCAGTCAGCATCCCAGCGTGCGTCAATAAAATGTCCGAACATAAAGCTCTTATTTGAAAAATAAACAGCTATAGACATATCATCAATATCCATGGTAAAAGAGTCGAAAACTAATTCAGTTTTCATTTGTTCAGGAGAAGATACAGCGTTTTTATCAACTCCGTAAAAATCGTAGAATTCTTCTCTGAACATCTCATTGACAAGCTTCTCTGCATTCTGCACAGCATATCTCAGCTTGTCGTAATAGATGTCAATAATCTTCTCCTCGAAATCTTCGGTATATCCCTTACGAGTATACATAAAGCAAGGATCCGGATCGGAATAAGCCGAGAAAAACCTGCTGTTTCCATGAATTATACTGTTTATATGATCCTTATCCAGCTTCATACGAACTCCTTCTTACTTGCTTTTAAGCTTCTTGTACTTTTTATATCATAGCACATACCACCGAAAAAGTCAATCATCATTACAGCGCAATGCACCGGGGATAATCAACTTTTTGCTGCGCTTTTCACAAGAATTATTACAATCCTTCCACAGAGCTGGACTCAGGTAGTTTTATCGGATATAATGGAGTCACAATAAAACTTTTGGAGGTAACAGCCATGTTGAAAACACCTGAATTGGCAATGCCGAGATCAAACAAAGTCACTACCGTATGCAACGGAAAGCGTGAGGTCTGGACGGACTACGAACAAGCAAAGGCGTATTTCCTTGAAGTGATGATGTCCACTGACGGCGAGGGGCACGACCGAGCAGAGTGCGTATACATTCAGCTTATACGCGGGCTTAACGAGTGTTCGGACGAAGATTGAAAGGAGCAGACTATGTTGAATAAGATCATGATGTCAGGCAGGCTTCTAAGCGAGCCTGCTGTTACTACCAAAGATGACCCTAAATACTGCAAATTCAGTATCGCCGTTGAGCAGCCTAAGCAGAAAGGCGTTGAGGATGTCGAGAGCGATACTTTCACCTGCCTCGCTTTTGATGATAATGCAAGTGCTGTGAGTTTTCTCTATTCCAAAGGCGGTACGATTACCTTTGTTGGTTCACTCAGGAACACTCCCGATAACACCGCTATTCTCATCGTGGAGGAACTGCACTTTCAGAATAAGTTTGCTGTTAAGGTGGACGTTAATTCGGAGCAAATTTTCTGATAGTGCAGGTGGTATGCTCTCAGGCGAACGAAAATGGCTCACTGCGGCTGTCAGATACAGCATCCGTTCTGATATCTATAAATACGAAACGAGGCTCTCAGAGTGAATTCTGGGAGCCTTATTCTATATACCAAGAAAAATGCAAAATGCATATACATAAACTTAGTATAAATATCACGAAATAACACTAAACCTCTTGTAATTTTCAAACCGATATAGTATAATTATAATGGATTATTATATATTTCATCTACTACAAGAGGTGATAAAATGGAAAATAGCGCTGTTAATGAAAAATGGATAAGCCTTGAAGAGGCAGCTGAACACTTAGGAATCAAGCCTGTTACTATCCGAAGTTGGATTCGCAATAATAAAGATATCCCTGCCCACAAAATCGGTAAGCAGTGGAAATTCAAACGCTCGGAGCTTGATGCATGGGTAAAGAGTGGCAAAAGTGCTATTGAGTAAGAAATATAGCAACTTAATTGTAAGGAGATTCGTATTATGGCGGTTAAGAAAACGGAATTATATAGTTCACTATGGGCAAGTTGTGATGCACTGCGCGGAGGAATGGATGCATCACAGTATAAGGATTACATACTAACCCTTTTGTTTATGAAGTATGTAACGGATAAGTATAAGGGACAGAAATACGGAGATTTGACCGTTTTCGATAAAGAACATGATCCCAATCCTGATCCCGAAAAAAGAATAGGCTGTTCTTTTGATGACTTTATTGCACTCAAAAACAAGAAGAATATTGGCGAAGGTATAGATAAAATTATTGCACGTCTTGCTGAAGTTAATGACAGCTTAAAAGGTGTAATTGACATCGCACATTTTAATGACGAAGCAAAAATCGGTAAAGGACAGGAAATGGTTGATAAGCTCACAAAACTTATTGCTATTTTTCAACGTCCTGAATTGGATTTCTCAAATAATAAAGCAGACGGCGATGATATCATAGGCGATGCATATGAATACCTTATGAGAAATTTTGCTACTGAAAGTGGAAAAAGTAAAGGGCAGTTCTATACACCGGCGGAAGTTTCTCGTATTCTTGCTAAGGTTATAGGCATAGATAAATGTACGGATCATGATGCCACAG
>UMGJ01055243.1_pt1 | contig 25782 bp, 19 predicted proteins | sample 1965221 | NCBI WGS metagenome assembly UMGJ01 (sample SAMEA4836067, study PRJEB28245) | human gut metagenome | biome: gut microbiome; material: fecal sample | place: Denmark | collected 2008
TTATGGGTTTTGCAGAGCATTTGACAGTTTTTAATGTCGGTTGCACCACCTTTACTCCAAGCTGTTACGTGGTCTGCATCCATTTCTTTTTGTGTCCAAATGCGTGTCTTGTTGCTATCGTGTCCTAAAGCACACAGAGGGCAGTTTGAAACACCTTTTTCTTGTGCCTTGCGGGTTTGTTGCATATATACTGATTTCTTTGTCGGTTCATCAAATACACGAATATTCAATAATTCACTATGTTGGCAACCATCCAATATGTATTCCCAAATACCTTTTTTGTCAGTAACACAAGGATCTTCGAGCAGTTCACGTACTTTGACGGAAACCTCTTGCGGATTGTATGAGTTCTTGTGGTACTGTTCGTAAAGTCGTCCCCATTTCAAGCCACACATTTTACTATCAACATCAATAAATACGCTTGAAATCCAATCTATAACGCTATTGAAATATGCCTTTAATTCGTCAATATTATCGTCAAAGCGGTGTTTGCTCATATAGGCATCAATATGGTCTTTGCTTACCCACTCTAAAGCGGTACGCAAGAAATCTTGTCGCAAAACATTTCCCGAAATATAAGCACTCCACTTTTGAATATTTGAGTTTTTACTATTACTAAATTCTTCTTTTGCTTTTGTTACAAACGGACCGGAATGTATAGCATTAGACAACTCTTGCTCGTTAAGAGGAACACCGGCAATGTTGATTGTCTTAAACCATTGCTTTATTTCACTTTCTGTTCCTTCACAAATATAGATGGTGAGTGGGGTGTTTAGTATTTTTTCACGCAAATCCTCTGCAAGTCCCGAAAATTTATAATACCTATCGTCCTCATCTTTTATATCAAATTTTCCCGTTATGAATCTGCCAAAACTCGTGATACGTTGTTGTCCATCAAGAACCTCATATTTATCCTCATCCACCTTAACAAAGTAAATCAAGCCGAGTGGATAACCTTTTAAGAGTGAGTCTATTACCGCAACATCTTTTTTGCCGTCTGCATAAATGTAATTACGCTGATATTCGGGTTGAATAGTAAGTTTTCCCGACAATCCAAATAAGCCTTTGCCCTCATATTCGTTATAGACGAAACCATCGCAAATTTCCCTTACTGTTATATCTGTTCTTAATTCAGTTTTCATAACCGTTCCTCCTAATCAACAAAATCATTTGGGTGATTTTCAATCCAAGATTGGGTATATCGAATTAAAATACGTGAAAATGGGATTTTTGTTTTTCCCTCGTTTGTATAGCAACAGAGCATTTTCATACCTTTTGTATAATGACCTCTGCCGCCTTGTTCCCTATAATCCTGTAAAAATGATTCGGGCATATTCTTTATTCCTACTTGTATATTTTCGTCTTCACGCTCGTAACCGAGAATTTCAAACTGCTCAGAGCAATACTGTTCCATAAATGATTTAGGAACACCCATTATTCCTCTATAATTACGAGGGATAGCATCAGTAAACGGAACATCAATAGCATCGAATGTAACATATTTAACATATGGCTGCCCCTTGATTTCCTTGTGTTTACTGTATTTGATATTGTCCTCCATAGTCATCAGTTCTAAAGGTTGATGCCTACGTCCGTGATCCAAGTTAGTAAACCATATGACACCGGGAACACGTATCATACCTTCCTTGTGATCTCCCGCAGTAGCATAGTCGGTATAGAATTTATTGATAAAGTGTCCTGCCATTCCTTTAAAGCCTTTGCCGAGCCAAATTTTATTATCTTTTAGAAGTGGGAACACCTCTTTATATGTAATGGAGTTCATATTTCCTATTATGAGAAATTTTTTGTCCGCCTCCATTATCCAAGGCAAGAAAGTTGTAAACAAGGAAAATGGCGGATTAGTAACAATAATGTCAGCTTCATCACGTAGAGCTTTTACTTCGGGACTACGAAAATCACCATCCCCCTCAAGATAGTGCCATTCTAAATCATCAATATCTATATTGCCGCTTGCATTGGTATCTCTTGTAAGCGTAAAGATTTTACCTTTAGATTTTGCTTTTTCCTCGTCGTATTGTGGGGATTCTAACTCAAATAAAGTGAGTTGATAATAGATAGAGTCATCGTAATCGTACTTTGCTTTTTTGCTTTCGGTAGCATAACTTGTGGAAATAAGTTTTTTTAATCCTAATGTTTCAAAGTTTTGAGCGAAAAAACGAGTAAAATTCGACCATTCTGGGTCATCACAAGGGAGTAGTACGGTTTTATCCCTAAATGTATCAGGGTTAAACTCTAAATATGCATTTATTTCACGTTGTATATCCTCGTATTGTGTGTAAAATTCATCTTTTTTTGCATCTTTTGCTGCTGCAAGTTTCTTATTTGCCATATAAAATTCCTCCGTCAACGAACGAAGGATAGATAATTACACTCCTAAGTCCGTGTTTTTAGTTTAAGTCTGTTCGGGGACGGCGACTTATTATCTTGTATGTGCCGTCTTTTTCCCATATGTTCATCCCAATGAACATATGATTGATGAAAAAATATATGCGGGATAAAATTCAAGCTTTTACAAACTTTTGATTTGAACTTTTGGGTTTGTCGGGCATTGTCATTTTCAATTTACCTTCAGCAACAAGCGGTGCTACAATCTGCGACATAACATAATTTTTGGACTTGCCTACAAAAGCGACTATTTCAGCTCTTGTTCGAGGCGTGGAACAAAACTCTACAAGAGAATCACCGATGGGCATTGTCTCTGCAAACAATCCGTTTTTCATAACAACCTTAAATTCACCGTGAACAACGGAAAACAGCGGTGCGGGGAGTCCTGCATTTGCAAACTCACTACGCATAGTAGGGATTCCCGAATATCTATTTTCAGTAACGTTCAAGAGTTCGAGCATATTGGCAAGTGCGGCATTTCTTGTTTCAGGGCGAACTTTACCAAGTGCGTCAATGGAAATTTTACCATATAAACCGCCACTGTTGATAATCTCCATACGGTCACGGTACATTTCAATGCGAATAGGTACATTTTCTGTATGAACACTGTAATCACGATGTACCAATGCGTTAAGAATTGCTTCACGAACAGCCTTTATCGGATATTCCGGCTTGTCTGCTCTATGCCCGTTATCGTCAATAATCGTTTTCGTGCGGCTGTTTTTACGCACAAATTCAACCGCTTCTTCAAGCATATCGGGAATTGCACCGGTAATACGCTTATTATCTATAAATCTCTCGCCGTCATTACCGACTGTTCCTTGTTCTGTTCCGGGAAGTGAAACTGCGGTGATGCAAAGCTGAGGAAAGTACGCTTGAGGATATTTTGAGAAAGTCATAAGTCCTGCAAGTGTAGGAATGCCATCGTTGGTAATTCCCATCAGCTCCAAAATTTCTTCCTCAGTAACATTATCGGCAAGATTTTTTCTCTCGTTTTTAACTGCGTTCAGATAATCTGCCATCCGATTTTCATTAATCATAGTGAGCTTGGCGTTCTCTACGGTGCGAATGTCATCACGAGTTCTTTTACGAAACGCTTCATAACTATAAATCTCGTATTCGCTCATTGGTTCGTCGGATTCGCCGACACGAACGTAAGAACCTTTGATACGACCTACACCCTTATAGAAAACAGGGCGTTCGGAAATATCTACACCGGGAATTTCGGCAGAAACAATCGCTTTGCCGTCAATCTCACAAACTGTAAACAATGCACGAACAGACGGTTCCATTTGTTTGCATTGCTCGATTACTTTCTTTTGAAGATCCTGAGCATCATAAACACCCTTAATCGCATAGTTGTCTTTTTCATCAACACCGAAAATAATAATTCCGCCTTCGTCTTGATTAGAAAAAGACGAAAGTGTATCAAATAATCTTGTAGGGCAACCTTGTATAGCGGCTTTCAGTTCAATAGTTTGGGTTTCTGTTTTCAAGGCTTTTATATCTAAAACGATTTTTTTGAGAGCTTCCGTTTGCATTAACGCTTCCTCCTTGAAGATGATAATTTTATTATAATCTATTCTTGCTCTAAAATCAATAATTAACTGTAAAAATATAAGAATTAACGATATTTCAAAAGAATTAACGGTATCGTTAATTCTAATCGTTAATTCTCGGCTGAATTTATTGTACCTATTCGTATGTTTTGAAAAGACTTATTCGCACCTGCAACTATAAATCAAACTGTCGCTCACATCTAAATAACAGCGGTAACGCCAACAGACACTTATCAATTATGGTAGGTGTCTTTTTTATGCTCTATGCAGCAAAGGGTTTTAGGGATTTCTCTAACGAGGTATTTGGAAACTGTGGTTATCCAAATACACTGCTCGCTAATTCTGTGCAGAATCAAAATTCACTTGCCGTTTTATTTCCCAAAATCAATAAATTTTCAAATTTGGAAAATTGATTTGCGATAATTTTGTTTCCGCACGACACCTTACAATTTAATATTTTTTCAATCACCTTCTCCTCTCGGTTAGATGAATCAAGGGGAGATTTTTTATTTTATATATTTTTTTCAAAAAACACCCCCCAATTTTGCTCTGCCATTTCAAACAAGTAGAGGGATATTTTACAAAAACAAGGTGAACGCTTGCTTGTTCTCGGTGCGAATTAGTGAGAGAATTAAAAATTTTTGAAGAAAATACCCTGACTTTTTCTTCTCCCAGTTCAAACAAGTGAGGGGTTAAATTTTTTAAAGTATTTTTTGCAAAAGTGGTCAAAAAGGGTGTGCATTTCGGCACTGCTTGTGCAAATGAGTGAAGGGGTAAATTTTTTCAAAGAAATTTTTGCAAAACCGTTCAAAAAGGGTGTGCATTTTGGTGTTGCTTGTCCAAATAAGTGAAGGGGAAAATTTTCAGAGAATTTTTGAGAAAAGCAGAAAAATGGGTGTCCATTTCATACCCCTTTGTCCAAATGAGTGAAGGGATAAAAATTTTTTAGTGAATTTTTCTGGAAAAGCAGCAAAACGGGTGTCGGTTTTGCACACCTTTGTGCAAATAAGTGAAAGGAGTTTTTATTATGCCAAGATTATCAAAGAAATCTAAACAGGAGTGGGCGTTCTTCATTCATCCGAAAACGAACCGCCGCACCTACAACGAAATCTGCCGCAGTTGCACCCGTGACTGTAAGCAGAGTTTTCGGGCGAAGCTCATCGAGTGCCGCTGTTACGAGAGCAAAAGGGCAGTAAATTATGCGCGTAAAAATGCACCTAAACACAACAAAAAACGAGGTATCGGGGAATTACGAGAAACATACCACCCACCATAGAAAAGTCGTTCACAAAGGAGAAAAACCGCAAAATACGCACCATTTTAATACAAAAAATCGGTGTATCTTCCCACGAAAGGAGTGAGAGCGTTTGAATAAAAATTACAAAGAAAAAGAAGCAGAAAAATTTGCTTTTTTACGAGTTCCGAAAGTGCTTATATCGCATACGGCATACAAAAAGCTATCGGCTGATGCGGTCCTGCTCTATGGCATACTGTTTGACCGAATGTGTTTATCCGTCAAAAACAGGGACAGATTTACAGACCACTACGGAGATGTGTTCGTGTACTGCACCTTAAAGGAAATATGCGAAACCTTTAACTGCGGACACGATAAAGCCACAAAAATGCTGAAAGAATTAGAACTTTACGGACTCATCAGCCGCCTACAACAAGGCAAAGGCAGACCCGCCCGTATCTATGTTCACAAGTTTATAACCGAGCTATAGGGTGCGTTTTTTTCGCATTAAAGACTGCGACTTTATAGCAAGAAATAATACTTAGGTTAATAACACTTTTACCATCTGAAGAAGAATATATTATCTACTACTTATATTAAAGATTATATAAGGACAGCGGTAATTTAAAACGGTGCCGTGTTCTGACGAATCCCGTTTCTTTTTCAGCCGGTAAAAAACAAACTGTATAGATGCAACAAAATCGAGGAAAAATATGGAATGAACGGAGGTAATGCTGAATGGTTTTGGAAGTCTATGAGGACAAAAAATTTGCGTGTTATTGGTTTACACGAGAAGATTTAGAGGACAAAGCGTTGCTGGAGTCCTTAATACCCGAACAAAAGGAATGGAATAAAAAAGGCTACCGAGTGTGCGAATATCATTCCGGCACGGGCGATATCGTAGAACTCACAAAAGAACTACTTATTCACAACAAAAAAGTTATTGCAGAACAAAATGTGAAGAAGAAAAAATCACAAGACAGAGAAAGATAATTCTTCTGTCTTCGGCAGATTAACATCTGCCGGCTTACATCAAAAAGACTTCCAAAATCAGTTATTTCCTCGAAAACTGTTGCGATTTGTAAAACGATATGTTACAATGTTATTCGTAAAGAGAATATATAAAAATACAACATTGGAAGTGAGGTATTATGTCAAAGAAGATTGCTGCATATATGCGTATCTCTGTTGATACCGAAAAAGACAGAGATAATACATCTATAGAAAACCAAAGAAGAATTATAAAGGCTTACATTAAACAAACATTTCCCGATGCAGAGGTAGATTTTTACGAGGATCGTGACCGAAGCGGTTATACATTTGAACAACGAGAAAATTATCAGCGTATGCGTCCCCTTTTAATGAACGGACACTACGATATTCTGATGATAAAGGACTTCTCTCGTTTCTCCCGCCGTAACAGCAGAGGTCTTGTTGAACTCGAAGATTTACGAGACGCAGGGGTTCGTATTATCTCCATAGGCGACGGTATCGACTACCCGACCTATGACGATTGGAACAACATTCAAGTACGCTTTCTGCTAAATGAAATGCCGGTTACCGACGCTTCCAAAAAGGTAAAAAGGGTTGTTGAGAGCCGCCAAAATGAAGGTAATTGGATTTGTGCCGTACCTTACGGATATTACTTTGTAAACACCAAAGAAATGATTTTTGAAGTGGATGAAGCGGCGGCGGAGGTTGTCCGTGAAATCTTTGACCTATACATTAAAGGGTGGGGTTACAAGAAGATTGCGAACTACCTTACCGAAAAAAATATTCCTACACCTCGTATGGTGGAAAAGGAAAGAAAAGAAGCTGAAGCCGCTAAAAATAAAAGCAAGGAAGAAATAAAAATTAAGGCAAGTTCCGTGTGGGCAATACCTACTGTCAGCGGTATTTTGCAGAACGATTTTTATATCGGCACACTCCGTCAGCGTAAATATGCCCGCAAAAATATCAACGGTGCAGACAAAAAATTGGATGTGGAAGAAAATAAAGTGTTTGAAAACCACCACCCTGCGATTGTCGATGTGAAAACCTTTATGAAGGCACAACAACAGTTGAAACAAAGGTCAATATCACATTACAGAGGTGTCAAGAAATATGAAAACGAGTATTCGGGTTTTCTTTTCTGCGGTGATTGCGGCAGCCCTATGTTCTCGATGAGCCGTCCCGATTTAGCGCCTGCATACACTTGTGGTACATACCACAAACGAGGATTAAAAGGGTGTACTTCCCACCACATCCGCCTTGATACGCTTGACGATTTGCTGAAAAACTATGTAGAGCGGGTGATGAAGAACTCCGAAAAAATGATTGCCGAACTCGAAAAAGCAATCAAGGACGAACCGCAGATGATGAAAAGTTCTGCTTCGACCATCGCAAAATTAGAGGTGGAATTGGCAAAGGCAAGGGAGAGTTATAAGGCTACTCAGAAGCAGAAAATCCGTGAACTTATGAAAGCGGATGGCGATAATCGGGAAATCATAGAGGAAACCTATGAGGAAATCGAAACCGAGCTTTTGCAGAAAATTGACGGTCTTGAAAAGCAACTTGAAATGACGGTAGAACACCGCAACACACGGATTGAGGTTAACCGAATTGCAAAAACGGCATTAGATATTTTCCGTGATTTTCTTGAAAAGGACAAGCTTGATAAAGGCGATTTAAGTTTAATTATTGATAAAATCATCGTGTTTGAAAACAAAGAAGAAGGCACGAACAAGATAGAAATTAAACTTAAAGCCGATATTCAGATGTTACTCGAAACAGGTACGCTTACCGAAGAAGAACTTGAAGAATCCGGTTACAGAGGTAAAGTCGTAAATTTTAATTGGGACATCGAGAGCAACTTATCAGCCCAAATAGTCCAAAAGGTACGCAACCAAAGGGACAAGGCTTTCGGTGTCAATGTTATATGTGAGGGCGACCCGTTAGAAATTTTCACCGATGCGGAGGGTGAGGTTATTTTTAAAAAATATTCGCCGATAGGGGAATTATCTAATTTTGCAAGTCAATATGCCGAGGTACTTCACAAAAGCGGAGGACTTCCTATTGCTATTATGGATAATGACCATGTTGTTGCCGCTTCGGGTATCAGCAAAAGAGAAATCCTTGAACGCAGGGTGACTAAAAATCTTGAAGAACTTATGGAAAACAGAGCAATTCATATTACTAATGATAAAATTCCGTCTGTAAATGCGATAGAGGGATATGACAGAAAAGCAAATATTGTTTATCCTATTATTTACGGCGGAGATGTTTCGGGCGCTGTTTGTATGATGGAGGACGAAAACCACACGCTTCCAAGCGAATCAGACATAAAACTTGTTCAGGTGGCGGCAGCTTTTTTGGGCAAACAGATGGAATAATCATTTGTGCATATTGTACAAAAAACAATGCTCACTTTTGTACAATGTGTTACATAGGTAGAAAGTATAAAAAAGGTCTTGATTTTTGATTTTATCGGGCTATAATGTAGGCAATGAGAGGAAAACAAAGGAACGCACGAGGTGCAGATAGGCAGATGAAGAAATTTCAAGACGAAGCATACGGATACATAAAAGATATGTTCGCTCAGCACCATATGGTCAAGCGAGTGGTTCTCTCCCTTATCAGTATCATTGTTATGGGTTTCGGAATTTCAATGTTCTCCCTATCGGGTTTCGGTGTTGACCCTTTCACGTCTATGAATATGAATATAGCGAGCACAATCGGTATGGGCTTCGGAACATATCAATTGATTATCAATCTTGCGATTTTGACGTTTGTCATTATTGTGGCACATCGGGGATTGGTCGGTGTCGGAACGGTGTTTAATATGGTAGGCTGCGGTTATACGTGTGAGTTTTTCCAAAGTCTGTTTGCTCCGGCAGTCAATGAGCATTACACTTACGCTTTAAGAGTACCCCTTCTCATTGTAGGTATAATTACTCTTTGCTTTGCTTGTTCATTATTCTTTACGGCAAATGTCGGAGTCGGCCCTTATGATGCATTAAGCTTTATGCTTGCAAGGTCGACGAAGTTTGAATATAAATGGATGAGAGTTGCAACCGATGTTACTGTTGTGCTTATCGGCTTGATAGTAAGCGGCGGCGCTAAGGCGCTTCTTTCAGGCGATATTTCGAAGATTAAAAATATCGGAATAGGCACGATAATAACAGCCTTTTGTATGGGACCGCTCATCAATTTCTTCAACAAGTATGTATCGGCTAAAATCTTTAATGTTGATTATGAAAAAATCAGCAAGGACGTTGCATTCTTTATGCTTAAAGGTGCAATGGTTAAAAATTCAGTTCCGAATCATACTAAAAAGACAAGGTTTAACAACGATTCAACTACTGCTGAAGTGTTATCCGAGTCAACAAGGTTGTAGGAATTAATTTTTCTCAACCTTTTTATATATACCAATTACGTTTTCACATAAATTTTACCCCTTAAAAAGAGAAAGGCACTCCGCTATGGAGTGCTTTTTTCTTTTGCTTATAAATTGTTAAAGTCGTGCAGTTTGGTTCGTTTGATGAATTTATGTTGATATCTTTTTTTAAGAATTAAAGAATAATGCAAAATTTAAAATCATATATATATTTTGTCATTATGCATAAATATTACAGTGCTTTTATATGAAAATTGTTAAAAATATCTGTAAAGTGTTGACTAATGTTGAAAATTATTATACAATATGCACAAGAATAAAAATCAGAGGTAATTTTTATGAGCATTCAGGCAAAAAATATTAGAAATGTTGTTTTTGCAGGTCACGCATCTAAGGGTAAAACAACTCTTTGCGAGGCTTTGCTTAATGTTGCAGGCACTACGGAAAGAATGGGTAAAACCGCAGACTCTAATACTGTTCTTGATTTTGACAGTGAAGAGAAAAAAAGAAAAATCAGCGTAAACAGTGCCGTTGCTTCTTTTGAGTATAAAGGTAAAAATATTAACTTGATTGATACTCCCGGTCTTTTCGATTTTGCTATGGGAATGAACGAGGGTATGAGAGCGGCTGACACGGCAGTCATTGTTGTTTCTGCTCGTTCAGGTCTTGCGGTCGGTGCTGAAAAGGCATTTAAGAGTGCAGGTTCTCACGGTCTGTCACGCATTTTTGTGACAACGAAAATGGAAGATGAAAGAGCTGACTTTTATAAGAGCTTTAACGGTATTGTTGCTAAGTTCGGCACTCAGGTTTGCCCTGTTGTTGTTCCCGTTATTTCCGACGGCAAGGTTGTTGCTTATTATAATATGATTGACTCAAAGGCTTATGAGTATGATGGCACTAAGCGTAAAGAGTCTGCTCTTATCCACGATGATGAGGCTCGTTTTGAGGCTATCAAGGCAGTATTTGCCGAGGCGGTAGCGTCAACTGACGAGGAACTTATGGAAAAATACTTTGAGGGTGAAGAACTTACGTCAGAGGAAAAAATCAAAGGCTTAAGGCTCGGTGTTGCCGACGGCTCTATCATTCCTGTTTTTGCGCTTTCCGGTATCACAGGTATTGCGTGTGATATGCTTCTCGATTTTATTGCAGACGTTTGCCCAAGCCCTAAGAGCGAATATGCTATTGATTCAAACGGTGAGCCGGTCGAACTTACCGCTGACGAGAATGGACCTCTTGCCGCAATCTGCTTTAAAACAGTTGCTGACCCGTTTATCGGTAAACTTTCCTACTTTAAGGTTATCAGCGGAAAATTCAATTCTTCTACTCCTGCATTTAATGCAAATACAGGCAAGGAAGAAAGAATGGGCAAGATTGTTAAACTTTTTGGTGCTAAGCAGATTGACGCAGGCGAACTTACGGCAGGTGATATCGGAGCCGTAACTAAGCTTTCAGGATTTTCAACCGGCGATACTCTTTGCTCAGCTTCAAACGTAGTTAAGCTTGACGGAGTAAGCGTTCCTATTGCTTCTTACAAGGTTGCCGTATCGGCAATTAAGAAGGGCGACGAAGAGAAAATTGCCTCAGGTATTGCAAGGCTTTGCGAGGAAGATCCATCGCTTAAATATACTAATAATATAGAAACGCATCAGCAGATTTTAGCAGGTCTTGGTGAACAGCAGATTGATGTTGCTGTTTCAAGGCTTAAGGATAAATTCGGCGTAGAGGCTAAGCTTGAAGCACCAAAAGTAGCTTACAGAGAAACAATTACTAAAAAGGTTTCTGCCCAAGGCAGACATAAAAAGCAAAGCGGCGGCCACGGTCAATTCGGTGACGTTTTTATTGAGTTTGAGCCATACGATACAGAAAAACTTTTATTCGCTGAACGTATTGTAGGCGGCGCTGTTCCTAAAAACTTCTTCCCGGCAGTTGAAAAAGGACTTAACGAATGTATGGAAAAGGGTATTCTTGCCGGATATCCTATGGTTGGAGTTAAGGCAACCCTTTATGACGGCTCGTATCACCCTGTAGATTCAAGTGAAATGAGCTTTAAAATGGCTGCTTCCATTGCATTTAAAGAGGGTGTTGCAAATGCTGCTCCTGTTCTTCTTGAGCCGATTGTAACTTTGCGTGCAACGGTAAATGATGATGCTATGGGCGATATCATAGGCGATATCAACCGCAGGCGAGGCAGAGTTTTGGGTATGAACCCGACAGGTGACGGTATTCAGGAAATTATTGCTGAGGTTCCTGAGGCTGAAATGAGCACTTTCTCCACCTCAATGCGCCAAATTACGCAAGGCAGAGGCTCATTTACCACCGAATTTGCAAGGTACGAGCGTGTACCGGAGCATATTGCTCAAAAGGTAATTAACGAGTCGAAAGGCGAATGATAACTTTTTTTCTTCTTTCATTTTTTACTAAAAACACGGAGCAGGTACTCTTTTGTACTTGCTCCGTGTTTTATCTATATTAATATATTAGCCTACTTGTATTATTTCGTTAAATACAGCAGTCATTTTTTTGCTGATGTTTAAATCAAGATGAAGTGAACCAAAATACCAATGCATATATTGAACATTCTCCATAAGCTGTTGAAGATATGTATTAAGCGGAGAAATGATAATATTTTGATTAGACCTTTGCTTTAAAATATCCTTTGCAACTGTCGGAGGTTCGTATGTGATAACATAGTTGATATTTTTATCGGTATCACGAATATTGTTTACTCCGTTTCTCATATCCTCAGCACTCGGAAGTTCATCTTCCCACCAGCTTACACTTTCTTCCCTCATATAAGCGTCGTCGCTTTCTCCGCCGCCCATAACAAAAAAGCTCTTGCCTTCAAAGGTGAAAATTTCCCCACGCATAAGATGATAAATATTGTCGGCAATTTTGTGAGTATTGCCGCCCTTCCACCTGTATGGCTTGTAGGAATTTAATATGTCGAAGTTTTCATGTGCACCGTCTACAAAGCAGATGGTGTATTTTCTTTTTTTCAAAAACTCAAGATTTTTTTTCTCGTTTTTGTCGTGCGGATTCCAAATAAAGCCGAAATCGCCGCAAACAATAAGAATATCTTTTTCTCCAAGCTTGTTAAGCTTAGGATTTTTAAAGCACGAAATGTCACCGTGCGTGTCACCTGTAATGTATATCATAACTTTCTCCAAAAAAATGAAAAATAGACTTTAAAATCAGTCAAAAAAATGTTAAACTATGTAATATAATATAATTAATTTTAAAAGGTGTCAAGTCTATGAAAAAAACACTTTGTATATTTTTATCATTTTTAATATTAATAACCTCATTTTTGGCGCTTCCTGTGTCAAGTCAGGCGGCAACCTATAAGCCTGACAGAAAAATATATGCCGAGGCTTATATGCTAATCAATCTTGATGACGATTCGTATCCTGTTGTGGCTCAAAAAAATATTGATGAACGTCTTTATCCTGCTTCGCTTACAAAGATTGTAACGGCTATGGTTACTCTTGAAAATGTTAAGGACGTCAGCGTTAAAACTAAAATGAGCCAAGCAGCTTATGATGCTTCTGTAGGTACCGGCGCTCAGGTGGCAGGAATAACTGTCGGCGAAGAATTGAGCGTTGATACTCTTTTGTATCTTACTATGGTTCATTCAGCTTGCGATGCGTGTGAGGTTTTGGCTGAATTTGTTGGCGGAACTAAAGAAAATTTCGTTAAAATGATGAACGATTGGGTTAAAAAGGTCGGCTGTAACGATACTAATTTCACTAACCCTTCCGGACTTCACGATGATAACCACTATACCACCGCCCGTGATATGTCGAAAATTACGCTTGCGGCGCTTAAAAATGCTGATTTTGTGAAGTATTCAACAACTACCGAGTATGAATATAAGGGTTATACCTTGCCGCATACAAATTTGATGCTTCATCCGGGATATGTTACTTATTATTATGAGTACGCTCAGGGCATCAAAACAGGTTCAACCGAGCAAGCTGAATATAACGTTATTGTTAAGGCTTCTAAGGACGGATACAATTATCTTGCAATTGTTATGAAGTCGCCGCAGCAGAAAATTAAAAATCAAAGTTATTTAACTAAATGCTCCTTTGTTGATGCAAAGTCGCTTTTTGAGTGGGCATTTGACAGCTTGAAGTATACAACCATTGTTGCTAAGGATGAGGTAATAGGTGAAGTAAGCGTTGAAAACGGAAAGGACGCCGATACAGTTGCTCTTGTTGCGGCAAATGACACTAATGTTATAGTTCCTGTTGGGCTTGATAAGTCGGCTGTAATCATTGAAATTCAAGAAAAGCCGTCATCCCTTCAAGCTCCCGTAACAAAGGGTCAAAAGGTTTGCAGTGCCAATATTATTTACGGCGATGAGGTTATCGCAAGCGTTCCCCTCGTTGCCGCAAAAACCGTTGAACTTTCAACATTTTTAAAGGTGATTAATGCAATCAAGGCGTTTTTTGGTCTTACTGTTGTTAAAGTCATTCTTGTAATTGCTTTTCTGGCAATTGTTTTATATGTTTACATTTTCTTTAAGAGCCTTAATAAAAAGAAAAAGGTTGAAAAAAGACGCCAATCAAGACGTGATTCTCATTCAGGACCCGATAATCTTGAACCTCCAAAAAGAAGGTAGCGAAGCAAGTTTACTTGCCGCAGGCAAATATCACAAAAAATCCTGCTAATACGAAGGTATTAACAGGATTTTTATTTTTGCATTTATTTAAACAACTTTTTTATTCTTTTTTCAAGCTTATAAACATAAAGAAGTGTTACCTTATTAATCAGCACCTCGTAGACAAGAAACAATACATTCATTAAAAGCGCAAAAACAGCGATAAACCATTTGCCTTGCCCATCCTCCAAAAACGGAATACCAAACACTTTGATAAGAATTATTTGGCATAAAATCATCATAAGGTTAAAGAAAATTAACTTTGTAAAAATTCTAAGTCCTTTTACCTTTATTTTGCCGAAATAATCACGCACGATAGGGTAGTAGCCGAAGAATATTACATACATCATCATACATTCTTTGTCCGTCACAAGGATAAACGATAAAATGCTTGTTGCAATATATGTTATCCATGCACTTTTTGTATCGAATGTTCTTTTAAGCATAATTGCCAAAAGCCCTAAAAACATAGGCGCCGCATAAGCCAAAACCATTGTTATGCCGCCTAAAAACAGCATTAACACTCCCAATGCGGCAGAAAGTGAGCAAACGGCAAGCCTTGTTGAATTTTTCAAATTAAGCACCACAAATCTATTGTCTTATTCAATATTAAACATAATATCACTAAATTAAATTTATGTAAATAGTATGAATAATGAGTTAAAAATCTGTTCATTTTTACAAATTGCTATTTACAAATATAATATGTAAATATATAATAACCATAAATAAGCAATGGCTTCAGGGGGATGTTATATTTTGAAAAAAATACTTGTGTTATCACTTTGTGTGATTTTAATTGCGGCGTTTACCTTTGCCGCCTGTTCTAAAAAGAGTGACGATAAAACCACAACGAATAGCAAAGATACTACCGTTCAAGCCGACGACCTTGAAAATAACAATAACGAATACGGTCTTGAAACCGAGGATGTTACGGATAAAGACGGAAAGACTGTAACAGACGCTAAAGGCAAGGCTGTAACAACTGACGTAGCGGTAGTTTATAAAAAAGATAAAAAAGGAAATACATATGCGCAAAAGCTTGATAAGGACGGCAAGGCGGTTACAAACAAAAAAGGTAAACCTGTAACCGTTAAGGCTGAAACAACTAAGAAAAAGAAAACTTCAAGAGTAAATGCAGATACAACCGGCAGTGCAAAAACTACTGCAAAGGAAACCAAACCCGTTAAGGTTACAGGTACTACAAAGAAGAACGTACCCGCTACCAAGTCGGACGATACAACCGCTTTTGACGGAATGGAAACAGTGCCTAAGACCTCGGCAACGGGCAAAGAAGTTAATTTCTCGAAAGAGGATCAGCAAATTATCGCAAATATGCTTGAAGTGCCATATCTTTATCTTGCAAGCTATGAAAATTCAAACGGTGTTCCAATTAATATTGCGGCATATACTGCTGTTTGGATGGCTCAACACGACGGCGGAACAGCAAGCACATATCCGTCAAGTCCCGTTGTTTTAAATCTTTTTAAATTCTACGGTCAAACAGTTGTCAATTTCAAAACTCAGGTTAATAAGGTCAATTCCACACCGATTAAATACAACAGCAAAAACGATACATTCTCTGTCAGCAAATATCCAAAAAAGAAGCAAACTGTTAAGATTACTAAGATAGAGGACCTTGGTGATAATAATTTTTATAAGGTAACAGGTAAGGTTTCTAAAGCTGACGGTGTAAAAGAGGTTCAGGCTGTAGTTCAAAAGAACAAACTCGATTCAACGCTTGGATTTTCAATTAAAGCGTTAAAATGGAGTTAATAATTTCAATTTTTGACTGTCTAAAATAAAAAATACCGTAGGGGCGACCATTGGTCGCCTCATTTTTTATTGATTATACCGTTTGATAGTGATATAATTTAACTAATAAAAAAGAAAAGAGAGGAAATATGACTAACGAAGAAATTTTGAATAAAATAAACGGTGGGCTTATCGTTTCCTGCCAGGCGCTCGAAAGTGAGCCGCTTTATGACAGCTATATTATGTCTAAAATGGCTTGGGCGGCTAAACTTGGCGGAGCTGTAGGTATTAGGGCAAATACCGTTGTTGATATCAAGGCAATTAAGGAAAAGGTCGATTTGCCGATTATCGGTATTATCAAGCAGGAGTATGATGACAGCGATGTTTATATTACTCCAACTATGGCAGAGGTTGACGCTCTTGTTGAAGTCGGCTGTGAAATTATTGCAATTGATGCTACAAACAGATTAAGGCCAAACGGCATAACGCTTGAAAGCTTTTTTAAAGAAGTTAGAAAAAAATATCCAAATCAGCTTTTTATGGCGGATACAAGTGCATTTGATGAGGGCAAAAAGGCAGAGGAACTTGGCTTTGATTTAATCGGCACAACTATGGCAGGCTACACTCCGTATACCAAGGGTACTTCTCTTCCTGATTTTACTTTAATGGAAAGATATGTAAATGAACTTCACACCCCTGTTATTGCTGAGGGTGGCATTTGGGTACCCGAACAGCTTAAAAAGGCGCTTGATATCGGTGTTCACGCCGCAGTTGTTGGCACTGCAATTACAAGACCGAGAGATATAACAAGGCATTTTGTTGATGCTATTAAATAGGAGAAAAATATGAATTTAGATAAATTTAAGGGCGTATTTTGTGCGCTTAATGCAATTTACGATGAAAACGATAATGTGGATTTGGAAAAAATGAAAGCGCTTGTAGGGGTGTATAAATCCCTTGGCGTTAAGGGTGTTTATGCGTGTGGCTCAACAGGTGAGGGATTTTTACTTTCAACTGATGAGAGAAAGCAGGTTGCAAGAGCGGTTAAGGAAGCTGCCGGCGATGATTTTACCGTTATTGTTCATGTTGGCTGTGCCTCAACTAAAGAAAGTATAGAACTTGCAAAGGACTGCGAAAAGGTCGGTGTTGACGCCGTTTCTGCCGTTCCTTGCGTTTATTATCATTTAGGTGAGGAAAGTGTAAAGCTTCATTGGAATTCTATTATCGATTCAACTTCTTTACCTTTTATCATTTATAATATTCCTCAACTTACATCATTCAATCTTTCACCGAAGCTTCTTGCCGAAATGGCAAAAAATCCTAAGGTTATCGGCGTTAAAAATTCAGCAGAGCCGGTATATCTTATGGAAAGATATGCAAGCGCCGTAAATAATGATGATTTTATTATCTTTAACGGCTCAGACGAGCAATTTTTGGGCGGCAGGCTTATGGGAGCAAACGCAGGTATCGGCGGAACATACGGTTGTATGCCTGAGCTTTTCGTTGAACTTGACAGGCTTATTAATAATAACGAGATTGAAAAGGCAAAATCACTTCAATTCAAGATTAATGAGTGTATTTTTGATCTTCTCTCCTGCAAGTCGCTTTACGGCGTGGCAAAGCAGGTTATGTCTATTCGTTTTGGTATTGAGTGCGGCAACCCAAGAAGTCCGTTCCTGCCTGTAAAGCGAGAAGACGCACAGCCGATTGCGGATAAAATCAACAAATATGTCAGCGAGATTAAATAATATATGAAAAAGTACGATAATATTATATTTGACGTCGGCGACGTTTTGCTTGAATATCGCTGGAAGCAAATGCTTATGGATTGCGGCTTGAGCGAAGAGGAAGCAATCAGGGTAGGGCATGAACTTTTTGATGACGATGATGACTTGTGGCATATCTTTGACCTTGCGATTATGAGCGATGAGGAGATATTAAACGCTTATTGCAAAAAGTATCCGGACGATACCGAGATTATCACCTTTTTTATGCATCACGGCGAATTTATGCACGTGGCGAGATATGATATTTGGAAAGAGGTGCATAGGCTTAAGACGGCAGGATATCATATTTATCTTTTGTCAAATTATCCGAAAAGCCTTTTTAAAAAGCATACAGAATATGCTGATTTTATGAATGACATCGATGGGCTTATGGTGTCTTATATGATTAACATTACCAAGCCCGATGAAAGAATTTATCAAGCGCTTTGCGACAAGTATTCTCTCGATAAATCAAAATGCCTTTTCTTTGACGATAGAAAAGAAAATGTTCTTGCAGCAAGGAAATTCGGTATGGACTCAACTCTTGTAACAGATAGAAATTTTCTTTTAAACGAATTAAAAAAATTATAAAATAAAGCGACATTTTCCAAAAAAAGGAAAATGTCGCTTTTTCATATATAAAATTAAAATGATAATTTATAATTGGGAAATTATCTCTTTAATAATCTGTGCAGCCTTGCCTACGTCTGCCTTGCCCTTTGAGTTCTTCATAACATAGCCGAACATAACGTTAATTGCCTTGTCCTTGCCGTTTTTGATATCCTCAACTGCCTTAGGGTTAGCCTCAACAGCACCCTGACAAAGCGCTTTAAGGTCGTCATCACTCATACCCTTAAGGTCGTCGGCATTGATATATTCGCTAACGTCCTTGCCGCTTTCAAGCATTTGAGCGAGAACTTCTTTAGCCTTGTTTGCTCTGATTTTCTTTTCATCAATAAGCTTAACAAGGTCTGCAAGTTGCTTTGCAGTAGTCTTAATCTCAAAGTTTTCCTTGTCCTCCTCGGTTTGAAGAGTGGCATAAATAGTGCCGATAATAAGGTTCAAAACGTTTGAAGCGCTTGCACCGTCGTTTACTGCACTGTCGAAAAATTCTGTAACATTTCTGTATTTATAAATAAGCCGTGCATTATTTTCCGGAAGCTTCATATCCTCAACATATCTCTTAAGCTTAGCGTCGGGAAGCTCAGGAAGTGATTTTCTGATTTCTTCAACACTTTCCGGCGAAATATAGAATCGAAGAATATCAGGCTCAGGAAAATAACGGTAATCGTCTGCATTTTCCTTTGAGCGAAGAACGTAAACGGTGTCGCTGTTTGCGTCATAACGCATAGTTGACTGAATTACCTTTTCACCCGATTCAATAATATCCTCCTGCCTTTCCATTTCAAGCTCCATTGCTCTTACAATGTTGGAAAGTGAGTTGATATTCTTGATTTCCGTTCTTGTGCCCCAAGGTTCACCCGGCTCGTGAATAGATACGTTTACGTCGCATCTCATTGAGCCTTCCTGCATCTTACAGTCGGAAACTCCGACATTTCTCATAATAAGCTGGAGTTTTTCAGCATATTCCTTAGCTTCCTGTGGAGTTTCGATATCAGCCATTGAAACAATCTCAATAAGAGGAACGCCGCCTCGGTTATAGTCAACGTAGGTGTAGCCGTCCTCGTGAACAAGCTTACCGGCATCCTCCTCAATGTGGATACGCTCAATTCTAATTTTCTTTCCGGAGTCAAGCTCAACATAACCGTCAACGCAAACCGGCTCGTCAAACTGCGAAATTTGGTATGCCTTAGGAAGATCGGGGTAAACGTAATTCTTTCTGTCCATATGAGAATTATTGTTGATTTTACAATGAACTGCAAGACCTGCTCTTACAGCGAAATTAATAACCTCACGGTTTAAAACAGGGAGCGCACCCGGCTGACCTGTGCAAACGGGACAGCAATGAGTGTTAGGCTCACCGCCGAATTGAGTGGTGCACGAGCAGAAAATCTTAGTCTTTGTGGCAAGTTCAATATGCGTTTCTATTCCGCAAACTAATTTATAACTCATAATGTGACGCCTCCCTCAAAATCTTCAACTTCACTCTTGTTAAGCTTTTCGTAGAAATAAGCAACATCAAGAATTTTCTTCTCATCGAATTTCTTGCCGATAATCTGCATACCGATAGGAAGATTTGCTTTGTCATTTTTAACAGGTACGCTGATTGCCGGAACACCTGTAATATTGATAGGAACTGTGGCAATATCGGATAAATACATATCAACAGGGGAAGCACCCTCGAAACCAAGCTCAAAAGCGGTGTTAGGTGCCGTAGGAGCTATTAATACATCGCAGGTGTTAAAGATATCGTCAAAGTCTGCAATAAGGTTTTGGCGAAGCAAGCAAGCTTTTTTGTAGTAAGCGTCATAATAACCCGAACTTAATACGTAAGTGCCGAGCATAATTCTTCTCTTAACCTCGTCGCCGAAGCCTTCGGTTCTTGTTTTAAGTATCATTTCCTCAACGTCGTTGAAGTCCTTTGCTCTGTAACCGTATCTGATACCGTCATATCTTCCGAGGTTTGATGAAGCCTCGGCACATGCAATGATGTAGTAAACAGGAAGTGCCTGCTGTAAAACAGGAAGGCTGATGTCAACTATTTGGGCACCGTTTTTTTCTAATTCCTTAACAGCGCCCAATATAGCGTCTTTAATTTCCTCGTTAATTCCTTCAAAATATTCCTTCGCAATACCAATCTTAAGACCTTTAATATCTGTCTGACCGAGTGTGTCCGAAATATTGCCGAAATCGAAATCAACGCTTGTTTGGTCGTGCTCGTCAACACCTCTAATAGCGTCAAATACTGTAGCTGTATCCTTGACGGAATTAGCAAGAACACCGATTTGGTCAAGCGATGAGCCATAAGCGATAAGACCGTAACGTGAAACTGCACCGTATGTCGGCTTAAGACCTACAATACCGCAGAATGAAGCAGGCTGACGAACAGAGCCACCTGTGTCAGAGCCTAAGCCGTAAGCCGCAATGTTAGCGCAAACAGCAGCTGCAACACCGCCTGATGAGCCGCCTGTAACGTGGTTTGTGTTTCTTGGATTTAACGGAGCACCGTAAACACTTGTTTCACTCGTTGAACCCATGGCAAATTCGTCCATATTCGTTTTGCCGAGCATAACTGCGCCCTGCGCTTTAAGCTTAGTCCATACGGTTGAATCATAATAAGGACGAAAACCCTCAAGAATTTTTGAACAGCAGGTGGTAAGGTCGCCGTCGGAGCAAATGTTGTCCTTAAGCGTCATAGGAATACCTGTAAGAGCGCTTGATTTACCTTCGGCAATGAGTTTATCTGCAAATTTTGCATTTTCCAATGCCTTTTCAAATGTTGTTGAAACATAAGCATTATATTTTGGATTGTCGTTTTCAATCGCATTTATATATTTGTTTGTAAGCTCAACAGATGATATTTCACCTGATTTGAGCAATTGTGATAAAGGTGCAATAATTTCTCTCATTTATATACCTCCCTTTACACAGAAAAAGCCCTTTGAAGCATTGACGTTTGAAAGAATTTTTTCGTTAGGAAGCGACGGCTTAACCTCGTCTTTTCTAAACTCCTCGGCAGGAGTGGCAGAGGTGGAAATATTCCTGATTTTATCTGCGTCGCCCTCGACAGAATTGTTAATCGTGTCGGCAAATGCGATAATGTCGTCCATATCTTTTATGATTTTGTCAAGCTCATCATCCGAAAAGTCAAGCCTTGCAAGTTTGGCAAGTTTGATTACTTCTTCTTTACTTATCATAATTATACCTCTTTAAATTGTGGTTTATGAATATTAAACAATCGTAGGGGCAAACATTGTTCGCCCGTATTACATATTACTTTCTAAGCTTAATATGAACCTCACGAAGCTGCTGCTCGGTTATTTCGTTAGGAGCGCCGCACATAAGATCCTGAGCCTTGCCGTCCATCGGGAATGCAATGATTTCTCTGATATTATCCTCATTTCTGAGAAGCATAATCATTCTGTCAATGCCGGGTGCCATACCTGCGTGTGGCGGTGCGCCGAATTGGAATGCGGTGTAAAGTGCGCCAAACTTCTCTTTGAGCACTTCTTCGTCATATCCTGCAATTTCAAATGCTTTTTTCATAATGTCGATATCGTGGTTACGAACTGCGCCCGATGAAAGCTCAACGCCGTTGCAAACAATATCATACTGATATGCAAGAATAGTAAGCGGGTCTTCGTTTTCAAGTGCATCAAGACCACCCTGAGGCATAGAAAACGGATTGTGAGTAAAACCGATTTTCTTTTCTTCCTCTTTGTATTCAAACATTGGGAAGTCGTTTATAAAGCAGAAACGATAAGCATTTTTCTCCAAAAGGTCAAACATTTCACCAAGCTTTGTTCTGATTTGACCGGCGTATTCAGCGGCTTTAGCCTCGTTGTCTGCAATGAAGAATATTGTGTCGCCAACTTCAAGATTTGCAATTTGAGCAAGCTCACTCTTCATATCATCAGGAATAAACTTGTCAATCGGTCCTTTATATGACTTATCCTCCAAAACAAGAAGATAGCCAAGACCGCCCATGCCGATTGACTGAGCAAATTTAAGAAGCTTCTCGTGCTTGCCTTTTGAAATGTCCTCATGAACCTTGATGGCTCTTACTGTCTGTCCGTGGAACGGCTTGAATGTGCAACGCTGGAAAAATTCTGTCACATCAACAATTTCAAGCGGATTTCTGAGGTCCGGCTTGTCTGTGCCGTACTTAAGCATAGCCTCTTTGTAGCTGATAACAGGGTAAGGTGCTTGTGTTACGCTGTAACCCTTAGGTGCAAATTTTTCAAATGTTTTTGTAAGTACTTCCTCACCAACTTTGAAAACGTCCTCCTGCGTTGCAAAAGCCATTTCAAAGTCAAGCTGATAAAATTCACCCGGTGAACGGTCAGCTCTTGCATCCTCATCTCTGAAACAAGGAGCAACTTGGAAATATTTATCAATTCCGGATACCATTAAAAGTTGCTTGTACTGCTGAGGTGCCTGCGGAAGAGCATAAAATTTGCCCTTGTGAACACGGGAAGGAACTACATAGTCACGTGCGCCCTCAGGTGATGATGCACAAAGAATAGGTGTCTGCATTTCCAAAAATCCCATTTCGCTCATAACCTGGCGAAGATAAGCAATAACCTTACTTCTGAAAATGATATTGTCCTTAACCTTTTCATTTCTTAAATCAAGAAAACGGTATTGAAGCCTTTTATCCTCACGGATTTCTTTAGAAGTTTGAATTTCAAAAGGAAGCGGCTGCCTTACCTTGCCGAGCGTTATAACCTTTTTAGCCTCAACCTCAATTGTACCTGTTGCGATTTTCGGATTGATTGTATCCTCATCTCTCTTTTCTACGATACCTTCGATAGAAAGGCAATCCTCCTTGCTGATTCCGTCAAGAAGTGTTGTGTCACGCATAACAACCTGCATTATGCCGTACATATCTCTAAGGTCAATGAATGATACACCGCCGTGGTCACGAATGTTCTCAACCCAGCCGGCAATTTTAACTGTTGAATTAATGTCAGCCTCTGAAAACTCATTCATAGGCTTTGTTCTGTAAAGTGTTGAAAATTCCATACTGTTCTCCTTTTTGATTTTCGTAAAATAAAAAAATAGCAGCCTTAAGTCCAATAGGACGAAAGACTGCTTCCGTGGTACCACCTAAATTAGCCGCAAAATATGCAACTCACTCAAAGGATTAACGCTCCTGCACGTCCGAGTCTAATAACAATAACGAATTATTGCGTTCTTTCGAAAACTCATAGGTGTTTTTCATTATTTTCCCACATCGGCTTGCACCAAAGCGCCGACTCTCTGAAGAAGGATAAATAATTACTCGCCTAATCACAGTTTTTAAATTATTACGCTATTAATATAACACTAATTTTTATATTAGTCAACAATAATTTTCTTGGCTAAATAAGATTGTATTAATTATTATTTTATGTTAAAATATATGTATTCAATTTCAGCAAAATTTTCGGAGTGTTATTTTTTTATGAAAAAGCTTCTTTCAATATTTTTATCTCTAGTTCTTTCAATATCTGTTTTGGGTGTTTGCAATATATCTTTTGCTGCTCAAACGACAGATATTGAACCTACAAAGATTATAAATTCTTCTGCATATTATTCGTTTGACGCAAATACAAAAACACTTACGATATCTGGCAAAGGCAGAACCCCTAATTTTACAAATTCAAGCGGAGATACAACATCTCAGCCGTGGTTTTATTGGAGAAGTGACGGCTCAATTGAGCATATTGTTGTAGAGGATGGTATAACCTCTTTGGGAAATTATTTTTTTTACGGCGTTTCCTGCACCGATATTAAGCTTGCCGACAGCATTGAATCTATCGGAGGTTATGCTTTTTCAGGTGCTCAAATAGAACATATTAAACTGCCCGATAAACTCAAATATATTAATAATGATGCATTCTATTTCTGCGATAATCTTAAGGAAATCGTTTTTCCGAAAAGCATTTCGTCGATCGGTACGTCTGCATTTGAAAATTGCAGTGTTCTTTCAAAAGTAAGCTTTGAGGCAATGGGAAATGAACTTACAATAAGCTCACGTGCATTTTTTAAATGTCCTTTGCTTAAAAGGGTTGATGTTCCGTCGCTTGCAAAGCTTTCAAAATACAGCTTTGGATATGAAAAGGCAAGTGTTGACGGCACTTATGATGGCTTTACCCTTGGCGTTTACAGTGGCTCTAAGGCGTATAATTACGCTCAAAGTTCTTTTATAAATTATGAATTGTTAAATGAAATTGCAATTGAAGAGGGCGACGTTGCGTCAAGAACTTATACCGAGGATAATTTAAGCGAGCAAACGGTGTATAAATTCACTCCGAATTCATCGAGCCAATATACTTTTAAATCAAGCGGAGAAGTTGATGTCAACTGCGTTCTTAAAGATAATGACGGCAACACATTGGCATCGGCAGACGATAATGATGAAAGCGACCTTAATTTTACATTGAAATATGATTTTGAGGCGGGCAAAACATATTATTTTTATGTTGAAAGTGTTAATTCTCTCGGCACGTACAGCGTTTCTTTATCAAGCGAAGTTATTGTTAATGTTTCAATTTCTTGGGATATAACATATCAGGCAAGCGACCTTGTAGGCAAGAATTTTTCGCCTCTTGAATATATAAAAACGCAAACAGTCGATTTTGAATACGCAAGCGGATATGTTTATAAATTGCCATTTAATAACGGCACAAGCTATCGTGGAATGGAAATTAAATATAATAATCTTTTAAACGGCAAAGTTACCTGCGGTGAAAATAAGGACTCAATTACAGTAGGAAATAAAACGCTTGAATTTACGATAAATGTTGTTCATTCATACGTCAGTACGGTTGTGAATCCTACGATTACGGGTTCGGGTTATACAGAACATAAATGCGTTTATTGCGGCGCTACATATAGGGACAGCTATGTTGATAAACTCGGTCAGGACGTATACGGCAGCGTTTATCTTATCAATTCAAAAAACGGCGGTGTGGACTTGAATCGACCGCTTGAAGATGTTGATATTTATAACAACGAGGGTAAATATGTCGGCTCAACCGATAAAAACGGAACTTTCAGTGTTGAATATGCATATGACTATATTGTTTTGAAATATGCAGGCGCCGTCGAGAGAAAAATTAAAATTATAAATAATACGCCTGATCTCGGAAACATCGGTCTTATTTACGGCGATTTGACGGAAGACGGATACATTAACGCAAAGGATTATGCATGTTTTGTGCATATGAAAAATTATGATATCAATTCAAGAGACGATATTTATTTAAAAAATCTTGATTCCGATAAAGACGGTGTACTTACTGATGATGATTGGGCTTTTGCAAAAGAATTTTATACTTTTGACAAGCTTTCAACGGATACTTACAGCAGTTTTTTACAATAATGTAAATTTCTTGTTGAAAAAGTATTACTTATAA
>UMGJ01089911.1_pt1 | contig 25767 bp, 40 predicted proteins | sample 1965221 | NCBI WGS metagenome assembly UMGJ01 (sample SAMEA4836067, study PRJEB28245) | human gut metagenome | biome: gut microbiome; material: fecal sample | place: Denmark | collected 2008
ATCGCTGGAACCGTCCGACCAGAAGGAACGGTGGAACGCCATATTTCCCCCGGCAAGAAACTGCTGATACCGCGCCTGCGCCAGAAACTTATACAGCCAGACGCCCGGTGTCTTCCGGTCAGAAAAGGTGCCGATGTAGTTGTCGGCCAGATACCCCAGCACGCCTTCGCACTGAAAGGTGACATTGCCGTAAATATCAATATCCTGTATCAGGGGGTGCCCTGCCCAGAGAAATTTCCCGTCCCGGTACACTGCCACATCCCACAGCGGATCTTGGAGCATCCGGGCATAGTACGGGTGCTTTTGGGTAACGGTAAATCTAAAAGAGCCGCTCTCATTCATCCGCAGCTGCAAGTCCGGTTCCAGGATTTGCCGGTCTTCGGTCAGGGGATGGTGCAGCAGATAGCTGTACACCGTGTTATACGGCCCTGCTGTTCCGGAAAGCGGCGTATACGGCAAAAACTGTACAGTATACAATTACAGCATTCCTCCCCGATAAAAAATAGAAATTTTCGTGCCGGCGGTTCCGGTCAGCGTGATCTGCTTTGTTTCGTCTCCCAGCAGAAACGGAGTATTCTCCCCGATCAGCAGCTCATAGGTATCTGTGCCGTCTGATGCTGTGCACTTCTGGCTGACTGTGATCACCGGCAGCACCGGCATTGCGCTTCCCACAATGGTTATGGTCAGCGTGCCGCTTTCCGGAATTGTCATGGCACCGTATTCCCGGATAACGCCGGTTTCAAAACAAAACGGATCCCAGAGCCAGTCTGATACTGTGTCATTGACTTCCAGCTGATACGGACTTGCATCCACGGTCAGCGTAAAGGTGCTGTAAACCGCATTCTCCCGGACAGAGGTGATACGGCAGCGTCCCTCGTAGTAATAGCCGCAGGCGGTGTCCAGTATCAGCTGCACCACACGTCCGTGCAGCCGGTTCAGGAGTTCCGCATACAGCAGGTGCCAGCGCTCCATAGAGCCAAACCAGCGGAATGTGGCAGAAATTGTGCGGTTGTGATAAACCGGAAACCCGGTCAGCACCTCAGACAAATCCAGCACCCCGTGCCGCCCCGGAATTTTGACGGTGTAAGACTCTACCTCTGGTTCCCCGATCACCGGATCCACCCAGTACAGCTGCCAGTCTTCCCAGGTGTGCCAGCCGCCCTGAGAGATGATGCCGTCCTTCCAGGTACCCTTTTCCGCAATCCGGATGCCGCTCCTTTGCAGTGTGTAAAATTCAGGCTCTGCCACGCTGTACCACCTCTTCCTTCCGGATATGCATGCCGTTTGCCCGATAGATGGCCTGTACCCACGCGTTCCCTTCGCTCTGCTGCATCTGGGTGACGCGCTGCACCATGTCCCGGCGCTCCTGCATATCGCCTTGTCGGGGCTTCTTTTTCCATAGTGCACGGGGCTTCTTGCCCTTTTTCCGCAGGACGTTTCCTACGGCATTGGCCACCGCCGCAGACAACAGGCAGGAGTCAGAGACCACTTTGTTTTCATAGGCCTTTACGAGAAACTGCTTTTCCGCCGGGGTCAGTGCCAGATAATCTGCCTTGGTATAGCCGAAATTGACCGCAAAAAAAGCAAAGTCCCGGACTTTGCTGTAGGTTTCCTCTTCTTTTGCTTCTTCGGAATTCTTTGGCTGTTCCGGCTTTCCGTCCAGATATTCCAGGCGGATCAGTCGGTCTGGAATAAAAAACCGCAGTCCTCCTGCATCTGTTCTACCACCCGATTCATCAATGTGGTGTAGCCCAGCGCTTCCAGCTGCTGCGATGCAAATTCTATGGCTGTTTTCAGGGGTGCATATACGCCGCCGCTGTTGATCAGACCGTAGGCAAAATAGGTTTTCAGAAGCGAGATCGGCACCATCTGCTGCTTTGAGATGCCAACCAGCACAGACATAACGGCGCGGCCGGTGACCTGTTCAATCTGTTCCAGCCGTCCCATGCTGTAGTGCAGGGTGTAGATATCATTTCCGATGGAATAGGTTTTTGCTTCGTTTCCCATGTGTTTTTCCTCCTCAGGGCATAAAAAAAGCACCTTCGGTTTTCCCGAAAGTGCACTTTTGTTTTTAAGGCTTCTTGATATTTCCTGTCATACCTGATAGAATAAAAGACAAGAGCATACCAATAACGGTAGGCGGTCGATTCCTGCTCCCGGAAGGGAGTGATTGCTGTGACGCTAATTGAAGTACTAACTTTACTTAGTCTTATCTGCCAGATCATTCGCATCATGCAGGACAGCAATAAACGGAAATAACCGCCCCAAAGCTGCGAACTAAAGGCGGTTACTTCTGTAATCACTAAATGGGAGCAGACCGTCTGCTGGTATGCTCTTTCCATTTCTATCATACCAAATTTCGTCCGTTTTGTCAAGAGACAAGCCGGACTTTTTTTATGACGGCATTGCCGTTACCTTTGCGGCCTGCTCATTTCCCAGTGCGGTCAGATCCACCAGAGGGCCGCTTCCGGCCAGACTACAGGAATAGGTCATTGCATCGTCATACGGCGCTTCCAGCGTGTAATCTGTAACCACGCCCAGACCGCCGAACAAGGATTTCAGCTCCTTGCTGTCCACGATTTTCAGGCAGACCATATCGCCGCTTTCAAAATACTTTTGCAGCTCCTTGTGGGACTCTGCGCCCATGACATAGGCACCGTCTGTGTCCACAGACCATTCCTTCATCCCGGCCATCTGGGATTTCCAGCCGCCCTTGGTATCCTTGGAAGTGGTGTCCAGCGTATCGGCGCTGCGGTTGATGGTCAGGCTCTGCTGTCCGGCAATTGCCAGCAGCTTGGAGCCGTCACTGTTGAAAATGCAGAGCAGGATATCTTTTCCCGCTTTTGCAACTGCTCCCGGAAATTCGCAATATACATTGCTGTCAAAGTTTTCTGCCATTTGATCGAATCCTCCTACTTGATTTTTAGTCCGTTGCTTGTCATGATTTCATAGCCCAGCACAGCGTGCCATTCGCCGGTTTCGTCCAGCTGCATAGACTGCACACCAGTTTCCGTCTGCCGCAGGCATTCCACGCCCGGCGGCATGGACAGCGGCGCAGTCATGGCTTCCTCTGCGGCCTGAATCATCTCATATACTTCGGTTCTCGCCGGAGACGGCTTTGCGATGCAGTGCAGATTTACCGTAAAGGTTTCCTTCCAGGTGGTCTTGCTGGAGCTGTCCCGTTTTCCGATCACTTCGGCAAACAAAAACGGACTTTCCGCATCGTCCGGCACGGCATCATATACAGGGAAGCCGCTGTTTTCCCGGAGCACCTCCAGCACCGCTGCCGCCAGCTCCGCGAATCCCAGTTTTCGGTACATCATTTTTTCAGTGTCTCCTTTAAATCCTGGTAAAATTCCGGCCGTGTCTCTTCCACTGCCGTTTTCAGAAAGTACTGTCCCGGCACATAGCCGGCTTTCAGGCGCTTGCCGATCTGCGGTACAAATCTGCCCGGCTGCTGCCGGTGGCCGTACTCCACGTGGGGCGCATAGTGCACCGTATAGCCCACGATTCCCGGTGCCCCGGCAGAGGGCATCTGCACCCGGAGCGACTGCCGCAGACTGCCGCCGGTGTGCTGGGCGGTGCTTTTGGCGACTGGCGTATGCTTTCGCGCATTGACGCGCAGCAGCAGGACAGCACGGCGGCTGCATGCCAGAAAGTCCTCCTGTGACTTTTCCTGCACCTTAGCAGTCAGCGCTTCAAATCCGTTCAGCCGGATTTTGCACTTTTCCATTACACGCGCCACCTTTCCACGTACAGCAGCCGCCAGCGCCCGTGTAAGTCCTTTACCGAGCGGATGCGATAACTTTCCCCACTGTCGGCTTGCACGCCGTCAGCGGCAGCACAGACGCGCAGAGGGGCATCTGTCAGCAGCTTTCGCGCCGCCTTTGCAACGTCACGCCCTTCCAGCGCAATTTCCTCTGCGCTCCATTCGGTAAAACGGCCGCGGTACCGGGTCTCTGCGGTTTCTGTTTCCGTGACCGGATTGCCCAGCACATCTGTGCCGGTTTGCTTTTGCGTCAGAAACGCAATGGAAAAATACCGCATCCCCATCCCTCCTGCATCAGTAAAAATGAATGCGCTTTTTACCGTTATTTTTTGCCTGCTGCTCCTGATAGGCACGGAATTCATCGTCATACTCTGCCAGCACATCCTCCACAAAGCTGGTGGAGATGGTGTCTCCGTTTTCCGATGCAATGCCCTCATAATTCCACCGTCGCCACAGCTTCACCACGACATCTGCGGCAATGGGTTCCAGCAGCTCCGGGAGTGTCGGCTCCCGTATGCGCAGGCAGATGCGGACGCTTGCCAGATCGCACAGCTCCCGAAGCTGCACTTCGTTGTCTGCGCCCGGTTCTCCGGAAAGCCGCACCTGCACCCGTTCCAGCAGCCCCATTATTCCGCAGAAATGGTGCCTACCACAACACCGTCCAGGCGTTCTGCAAACAGGGTGGGGCCTGTGATAATGTGGGTCTCGTAGCTGCTGCGGCTGTAATCCGGCGCATGGGTAATCCCCACAAGTCCGGTTTCATCTGTGGTGAAGCTGAACGCCTTGCTGATCTCGCCGCCGGAAACCTTGGGATATGCCAGATTGATGTTGTCGGCTACTGTGGCATAGATCTTCCCCTTGGGAACGCTGGCATTTGCCATCATGCCCACATCCAGGAACGCCTTGAAATAGGTCATGCCGAATGCGTTCTGTGTGGTAATGCCGGAGCCGCCCAGATAAGCAGAAACGTCCATCGGGTTTGCCAGAACCACCACAGCACCTGCATTGTCATTTTCGAACAAGACCTGCAATTGTCCCCACGCATCTGCCACAACGGCCTGCAAGGTTTTGCCGGCGGATGTGCCGGTTCCGGTTGCCAGGAAGGACGCAAAATCAGTGCGGATGTTGCTCTGGATTCTCCGCAGCAGGGCGCTGTCTGCCTCCTGCACTGCCTGGTCAAAGCCGCTGCGCTGAATTGCTTCCAGCGTCACTGCCCGGCGGTATTTCCGGAAGGCAAGCTCATAGGTCTTGTCCGGGATTTTTTCCACCTTGGACAGCGGCACCAGATCGCCTTCGGCCACATTGCCGTCTGCCAGAGTGACCTTGCTCTTATAGGTCTTGATGGTAGAACCCTCCGAGAGTGCCTGCCGTCTGGTGATGCCCAGCATCTCCTGCAATTTCTTGATACCGTCAGTGAACTGGTTCACGAAATCAATGGACTGAGCTTTCGCAAAATCGGTGCTGACGTTTGTATTTTCCTGTACTGCCATTGCTTTTTCTCCTTTCGTTACTGAAACAGCTCCATGTTGTTCCGGATGGCGTCAATGCGCTGCTCTGCATCCGGAATCGCAAAGATCTGTTCCTTGGTCATTTTGCCTGCCGGCGCGCCTGCCTTCGGCGTACCGGATTTCAGGCGTTCCTTGACGGCCGCCTCTACAGCATCTGTGAACAGCTTTGCAAACTGCTCCACGTTCTGCTTGGTTGTCTCTGCATCTTCTGTCACAATGGCAGAGATCAGGCCGTCTGCCGCATGGATGTTCTTCTCTGCCAGCATTGCCCGTGCTGTGTCCTGCATCTGAGACAGGTTCACCTGCTTTTGCAGCTGTGCCAGCTGGTTTTTGTAATTGTCCCGTTCGTATTCCAGGCGCTGGGTGCCGTTCATGCCGGCCAGCTTTGCCGCTTCGGACTGATCTGCCTGCTGCTTTGCCGTAAAGTCCCGGAGCATCTGCTGTACCAGAGTTGTTACGGTTTCCGCTGTCATGGCCGCCGGGGCTTCCGTTCCGGTGCCTTTCCCGGCTTCTCCGGCCGCTTCTGCTGCCGGCTTGGTGTCTGCTCCGGACGGTTCTGTGCCGGGGGTTCCAGCTTCGAGATTTGGATTTCCTGCATCATTCACTTGGTTTCACCGCCTTTCAGAAATTTGTCGAACGCCTGATGCAGCGTTTCCGGGGTGTGCGCGAACTCTGTGCGCACAAGCTCCGCGCCGGAATCGTCTTTCAGAATCAGGCACGGAAGATGCTGCACGCGGTTCTGCCGCGCCATATCGTTGCCGCCGTAGACATCATCGCAGCGGAACGTATACAGCGGCACACCGTGTTCTGCGGCGTACTGCTCCGCCGCCTTCTGTGTAGCTGCACAGGGCGGACAAAACGGTCCGTGGAAAAATAACAGCTGCATGAAAACCGCTCCTTTCGTAATTTGGGTATAAAAATAGCACCGGTTTCCCGATGCTGATTTTACAAATAAGAACGCCGTACCCACAGGCTTTTCTTGTTCTTGTTTTCCGCCCTCCGCCAGTTTTCGCCCATGGTCGGGGCAGTGATTACAGTTCGATGTCTTCGATCGCTGCACGTGCTTCCAGACTGGCAATATAGTCAGCCATTGCTCTGATCTGGAAATAATAGACACCTCTCGGACAGGTCGGCGTGAAATTCAGCTTCCCAGTGTTCCATTTGTCGATCATCGCTTTCAGCTTCTGGTACCGGACAACCACCTGTGCATACTCTGCCTTAAACCGTTCCTTGTAGTCGTCACTGCACATCAGCGCTACTGTGTCTTTCAGTCCCGTTGTTCTGTATATTGCCATGTTCTTTCTCCTTTCAGGCATGAAAAAAGCACCTCGGCTGAGATGCTTTTTGTTATTTTTTTATTCGACTTTCATCATCTTTTTTCCAACGCTCAAACATTGAGATGTGTGGACATTTCACCCCACGATCACCAATTCTGTTCACAAATTCTTCGTCGCATTTTTTCACCTGTTCTTCATAGCCGTGATCTGCTAGGAAGTTTCGCGTTTCAAGCAACTTATCTGCAAAAATTTTATGCTTTTTTTCTAGCTCATCGTAATTTGCATCTAGCAATTGAACTACACCAGATTGTTCTCCGTTTTGTTCAATCAGGATATCAACGTATTTATCTATGTCAATTCCAATAATATAAAACTCGAACTGTTTCAATCTTTCCACCTACATTTCAAAATAGGAATATTTCCCGATTCATCAACCTCGTATATTTCAAGAAATGTACCTCTTTTCAGTAAAAATTCGTATTCATCATCTTTGAATCCAGAAAATTCGTTGATGTATCCGCCTAAGCCTTTTCCTTTCGGAACGCTTATCTCAAGCACAATACCTTCTTGCCCGTTTTGTGTTGCAAATTTTTCAGCTACTTTTTTAATCGGTGATGTACTCATGTATGCGTTATCATGATAAGTTCTTCCGACAAGATCTTTGAAGTCTTCCGCCTCTGGAAATTCTTGCAAAAGCGATTCAATACTTGAGCCTCTGTATGTCACAAAATTTTCTCGCACGTCAAAATTTCCAATTGCACTGTCTAAATCTGAAATAATGGATTTGACATATTCTTCTGAAATAGATTCATAGCCATTATTTTTTCTTAGAAAGCTATTTACAGCATCGTAACCATCAGCACAATAGTCGCTAATAGCACTCTCTTGGTCTGATGTAACGCTGCTTTTCCATCTTCCATATGTGCTTTTTCTCTTTTGCAAAAGGCTTCTTTTCTCTCGGCTGTCATAATAGAAGAAATCATTGACTTCTTCGCCAGTGTGAAAGCGTTTGTACTCTGCTTCTATTATACCACCATCCGCCCCAGAAGTCAACGCTGTATCCGCATTTTTTCCGCTGCGGAAGGCACCAAGTTCCGGTACCACCGGATCAAAAAAGCACCGGCACCACGGATGCATGGGTGGGAAGTTGGTGCCCGGCATCCGCTGAGAAATCCGGAACCTCTGGCCGTCCAGCCCCCGGCAGATGTCACAGCTGCTGCTGTCATTGGTGCAGACATATTCGTATTCTGTGACCGCCGCTTCCCGTTCAAATACCTGCATTGCCGCTTCGTTGGAAAGATAGGTGTCCTCTGTAAAGACCAGCCGCTCCGCATTCTTCTGCGACACCTGTGTGAACTTCTCCCGGAGCTGACGCGCCAGTCTGTGGTAGTCCTCGCCGCGGATCACGCCGTTGATCACCTGGGTGTGCAGAGTGTCTGCCAGCTTCGTCCGGTTGTCCCAGATGCGTTCTGAGAAGTCCTTGCCGCTGCACCACCGGTTCCCCACGGCCGCCTGAATCAGATCGCTGTCAATACGGCAGAAGCTGCTGCCCAGCCCCAGATAGGACGCGGCACCGTTGGCGTACCGCAGCGCCTGCTTCTGAAAAAAGGCCAGCGCCTGTGCCTGTTCATACGCGCCCATGTGCAGCTGCTGCATGGCAATGGACTGCCGCAGCCCTTCCAGACGGTTCAGCTTGTAGATCGACTCCCGCACCGGAACCAGGTCGGCATACTCCGGATACCGCTTCACAAACGCATCAATCTGTTCGATCAGCAGCTCCTTGTCCGCATCCGGCAGCGTTTCCAACAGATTCCGGTACGACAAAACACCGTTGACGCCGTATCTGGCGTAGTAGGCCGCAATTTCCTTATCCAGCTGTGCCGCTTCTCTTTCGTAGTACGCTGCCAGCTTGCTGTACAGCCGTTTTTCGTCTCTGGCTAGGCTCTGATCATACTGTACCTTGCGGTCATGCCAGTACTTACTGGTCACTGTGCGTCACCTGATGCGCCGCGCTCTGCCTGGAGCGCGTCTTCCGGAACAGTGCCGTTTTCTGCGGCAATCTTTTGCAGCTCCGTCTGGGGATCGTCTACCGCAGAAATCACGGACAGCTGGGTTTCCCTGGAGGTGATGCCGGCCATCTGTGCGGCTGCCTGTACTTCCTCCAGCAGGTTCTTCGGCAAGTTTTCGGTAAATCGGTAGGTAATGCTTGTCCACGCGTCAGACGGCATTTTGGATGCTGGATGCGACGCAATCAGCCGCCAGCGCCGGTTCATGCCACTTGAAAACTTCCTTGCTTTTCCTGCCGCCAGGTCACGCATGGGCTGCAGTTTATACGCCAGCGCCGTACCGGAACTGCCGCCGAAGTCCTCATCTGAGATGTTCGCCACCATGGACTGGGTGTAGATCTGATCTTCCAGTCGGTCAAGCAGGTTTTCCTGTGTGGCATCTGCGGAAGGACGCTGTAAAAATTCTACCTTCACGGCGTTCATTTCGTCTGCGTCCATTTCTCCCACCTGAATGATGCGGTTGCTGTGCATAAAGTGCAGATCGTTTTCGTCTACTTTTACCCCCAGCATCAGCAGATATGCGTCCGCGAAATAGTCCACATCATTGGCCTTTTCAGAGATGGCCTTTTCATAGCCGTTGATCGCGCTTTCCACCTGTTCGAACGCACCCTGCCGTTCCTCATTTTCGATGTACTCAATCAGCGGCACACCGTCAAAATAATGCGGCTCCGGATCGCCGAAGTGCAGCCCGTCCTTGTCGGAGAACGGGATGGTCTCCGAGTCAGTGAACACGCTGCCCACAATCTCCCCGTCTGTGTTCTTGTAATACCGCACGCCGTACAGGGGCCTTCGCGCTACAGAATCATCGTAGATCAGAAAGCATTCCAGCGGTGTCAGATAGGTGATGCAGATTTGTGCACCCTCATTCGAGTACAGCAGCTCGAAGCCGCTGCCGTAAATGCTGCAATACTTGGACAGCTCTGCGTTGTTGTCATCCTGGTCGTTGTATTTCTGGATGGCTTCCAGCTCTGCGGCCACCTCCGGATCCGGGTGCATGGTCTTTACCGGAATGCCCAGGAAAAATCCGTTGAACCGGTCAACGATATACTTGGCATGGTTGCAGACAATCCGGTTATCCGGCTTCCACGGCTCCTTCTTCGGTTGCAGCTGAATCGGATGTCGCCCCTCGTACATGTCTTTCAGATACTGCATGCGCGCGCAGTCCTGCTTGTGTCTGCGCAGCCATTCCCCCAGCTTTTCCGGAGTCAGCTCCGTTTCCGGGGACATGATATAATATTCCTGTCTGGGATACAGCATTGTTTTTCACCTCCTACAGCACAATTTTTTCGTGAGATAGCCGCGCCTCCGGCCGCATGATGGTACGGACAAAATACCGCACATCGTCCATGGCGTGGTCATTTTCCTTGATGGGTCTGTCCTCTGCCGCCTTTTCATCCCAGCGGTACAGGGCAAATTCCCGGATGCAGTCCTTGCAGTCCGGAGAAAACAGCAGCTTGCCCTGCTGCAGAGCCGCAGCAACACGCCGGATGCCGTCTACTACGTCATTCCTGCCTTTCCGTACGGTAAAACCTGCCTGCCGCAGCTCCGTGATAAAGGATGCTGCTGACGGGTCCACAATCACAGCAGTGATTTTCCGGCCGTTTGCCAGCGCCTGGATGTGTTTCAGGTACTGGGCGTTGGTCAGCTGCCGCCGCTGCTCCCGGCCGCTGTAGTACCACTCTGCGGCACGGTATGCCGTGTTTCCGTCATAGCACCACAGCCCCGCAGAAAAGGCGTTCAGCGTGCCGTAGTCCACGGAAATGTACCATTTGCCCTGGGGCTCGTCCAGCTGCTGCACGTGCTGCGCCCGGTTAAACTGCGGATAGACAATGCCCTCTGCCAGGCACCACTCTCCCAGAATAAACCGGTTGTAGAATACGCCGGTATACTCTGCCTTGACAGCGGTCACATACTGGGGATCCAGCGTGGTGTTGTCATCCAACAAAAAACGCACGACAAGCATATCCAGCTCCGTGCGTCTGTCGATGTATTCTTTTTTCAGCCAGTGCTCCGGGCTGTCCGGATTGGTGGTGGCGATCAGCTTTGCGCCAGGCACACGCAGACGGGACAGCAGCATCACGAAGAAGTCACGGGGAAACAGTGTCAGTTCGTCGCAGTACGCCCCTTGCAAGGTCAGGCCGCGGATCTTGGACTCGCTTCGCGCGTCATTTGCGCCTTCCAGCAGGATGCGTCTGCCGAACAGATACGCCTCCTTCGCCGAAGTGGAAAACTGGAAATTGCTCCGTCCGAACAGCTCTTCCAGTGGTATCAGACAGTTGCGTTTCAGGGTGGTCAGGGATTTGCCGCACATGAGATACAGCTTGTCTGCCGGCATGGTTGCCACCCAGAAGCCCCACAGCACCAGCGACACCCACGTTTTCCCGGAGGAAACAGAGCCTTCCAGCAGGTTAATCCGGCACAGCTTCTTCTGCTTCCACAGCTCCAGCAGCTGCCGCTGCTTCTTCGTGTAGATCATCTGCCGCCTCCTGCATCCCGGCAATCAGTTCCGCAGTCTTGCCGTTGTCCGGCTTGGACTGTGCCGCCGCCTGTTTCTTCTTCATGGCAAGCTCTTCCCGCTGGACAGTCTCACCGATCAGATCCTGTAATTTTTCCAGCGCCTTCACATTGCCGCTTGCTGCCTCTTCATACAGCGCCTGTATCAGCTGCATGGCCGCGTTATCGTTTTCCCGGAAAAACGCCTTAGCCGCCTGTTTCAGGCTCCTGTACGCCCTTCTGGACACGCCTGAGGCGATGCCGCCTTTTTTTGCAATTTCTCTTTGTTCGCTCTTTGTTCGTTTATCCAGCGGTATCAGGTTTTCTGCATTCGCCATCGTCCTCCCCTCCGCAAAATGGCATAAAAAATGCCCGATGGCGTTACACCATCAGGCACAGTATTCTATGTTATCAATTATACCACAGGCAATGTTGAAAGTCAAGTCTTTTTCAGAATTTTTTCGAAGGCTTTCCGTACCTGATAGCAGGACTGCTGCCGGGTCAGACCGCAGACTGCATTGACTTCTTCCCAGGAACAGCCGCATCCGTAGTATCCGCAAATCAGCTGCTTTTGCTGCTTTGTCAGGCCGGATACTGCGTGCAGAACTTCCTGCTGCAAGATTCGGCGAGTTTCTTCTTTCTGCTTCAGTTCTTCTTGCAGACGCTCCAGCTTCTCTACGTAGGCTTCCTGCCGGGATATCGGCTCGCCCCGTTCTCTTGGCGCATCATCATACCGTGCACCGCCGATGCTTCCAGCAGTCGCTTTATGCTCTGCAATGCGTGCTTTTGCCTTCCTGACACGGATTGCGGCCTGACGGCATTGTTTCAGAGTTTCTAGGGTCATGGTGTCATCTTCCTTTCTTACGCTCGGTTTACGCACGTTTTACGCTCGCGTGCGTTAGGCTTATGCTTGGTGCGTGTTAAAACGTCACTGTCGCATTCAGGACTGCCGCTGCCATCCAATAGATAGCTCGCCTGTAGTCCCTGTGCCACAGACACACTGCTGCTGCACCAACATCCAGCAGGATCATGGCGATCGGCAGTATCTGCGTGGCGTTGATCTTGGTCATTGTTTACTCCTTTCCACCCCACACAACCGATCATACAACTCCCGGCATTTCGGGCAGCCGTCTTCCCGGTAATAGTCACCGGTCGCCTGCAATTCCCGGAGAATCCGCATATCCTGTTGCGTGATCTTCCACCGCAGCCGGAACGATTCGTATCCGCTGACAATCTCCGTCTTTTCCCGTTTTGCCTGCTGCCTGTCTACCGTCCCTGCCCGAAACTGGGCGTACAGCGACCGCAGGCAGAGGAACAGATACCGTTCCGGCACGTCCAGCCCGTCCGGCAGAGGGGCATTCTTTGCCGCAAGGACTTCAATCTCTTTCGTTGTCATTGGCTCTGCCCTCTGTCAGATAGGTCACCAGCGTGTGCGCGGCATCTTCCCAGCTGTGGCAGACCACACAGCAGCAGCCATTCTCCCGGAGCCGTTCCAGCCACCATTTCTGATTGACAGACACCCTGCCCTTTTCCGTTTTCATCTCCAGATACAGCCCGTGATACACGCCCCTTGCCACAGGCAGATGCAAGTCCGGCACACCGGATTTCACCCCCATGCGTTTCAGCCTTGCACCCTGCTGGGGCGTACACTTCCGCTCGTTGGGAATGTGGTACAGCAGTGCCAGCTGGGGAAACATCTCCCGGACACTCGCCTGCTGAGACCAGCGGATCACCGCCTGCTGGATCTGGTCTTCTGTCACATTTGCCATTTTCTCACCTCATCATCAACCGGTTTAAGATCTGCGATGCCTGCAATTTCGTCAGCCCGTCACAGTCCACCGGATATTTCCTGCACTTCTTCCGGATCAGCTCCACCTGTTTTTCACTTGCCGGAGCCGTTCCCCACCGCTTGGCACGGGACAAGTCCCAGAGATACCGCTGGTCGGGATAGTCCGTCAGCAATTCCTGATACACCTTGTCGATTGCCTCCTGCATGGACATTGCCCTGCCGCCGTACACCGTGTTCCCCAGTTCGTCCTGACAGGGGATTACCAGCTTTTTCCGGTCTTTCAGACTGCACACCAGCCTGCCGTCCGGCATGCGGAAAAAGTGTATCCCTCGGGTGTCGTACTGCTGCTGTTTTGCCCATAGCTCCACGATCTGCGTGTTCCGGATCCAGCTCTGTGGGCAGTCCGAAGCCAGTTCCGCCTTTTCCGGCAGTTCAAACAGCAAGCCCTCCACTTCCTGCTGCCGGCTCTGGGGAATCTGGGACAGGTCTACGCCCAGCAGCGTGGGTGCAGTGCAGAGGTATGCCTTGCCTGTCACGCCTACGCAGTCGATGAGCGTCAGCTTGTCCTTGTCGGGGTGCAGCCGCAGCCCTCGCCCCACCATCTGGGCATACAGGCTGTCGGACTGGGTCGGTCTGGCGATGATGACCGTTTCCACCAGCGGCATATCCGTCCCCTCGGTGAACACCATGCAGTTCACCAGACAGGGAATCTCCCGTGCCGTGAACCGCCGGATAATCTCGCTCCGGTTGGGCGTTTTTCCCGTGACGACCACCGCCCCGTCAATCCGCCTGGCGATCTGTTCCGCATGGCGAACGCTGGCGGCGAAGATCAGCGTTGCACCCTTGGCATACTTCCGGTACGCCTCCGCCACCGCATCTTCCGTGCCAGCCATTGCCTCGTCCAGTTCCCCAGGAGCGTAGTCCCCGTTGCGGGTATGTCCCTGCCGCAGGTCGTAGCCGATGTCGATGCGGCGGCAGAAGATGTCACAGAGATAGCCCTGCGAAATGCCCCACCGCAAATCCTTCCGGAATACAATCTCGTCAAACACATCGCTGAGCCGCGCCTTGTCAGAACGGTTCGGGGTTGCCGTGAACCCGATGACTTTGTGTGGCGTGAAGTAGTCCAGCACTTTCCGGTAGGTAGATGCTGCGGCGTGGTGTGCCTCGTCCACAATAATGGTGTGAAAGCGTTCCGGCTCGAACCGTTCCAGCCGGTGGACAAGGCTCTGCACGCTGGCGGAAACCACCTCGTCCGAGGGCCTGGAGGATTCCCCAGCCATTTCCACGCCGGTGCGGCAGCCGGTGTAGTACCGCAGGGGTTGACGTACCAGTTCTTCCCGATGGGACAGCAGCAGCACGTCCCCGTGCCGCGGCAGGTGGGTAAAGGTCGCCGTCTTGCCCAGACCGGTCGCCATCTGCACCAGATACCGCCCGTCCGGCTTGCGTTCCAGGATGTCGATACACTCCTGTTGATAAGGTCTTAACTGCATAAGCATTTTCCTTTCTGTTATAGGCTCCCCTGTAGGGGAGGCTATTTTTTGAAAAGTTTTAAAAGTCACAATATCTATCACTGTGGGGATTGTGGAGCACTGTGGGGATACACCCCCCACAAGAAAAACCGCGCAATTTCCAGTCGAAAATGGTTGTTGTGGGGCTGTGGGGCTAATTCGCACATTTTCCTATATAGAAAAAATATTTTTCCGGTTCAGAATATCTGAAAATAAAATCGTGTATATATGGGGGAAAACAGCCCCACAGCCCCACACGCCCATAACTGCGTGCTTTTTTAACACATTTCGCCCCCACAAGCAGCCCCACGCCATTGCAAAATCACCCCACATTCAAAGCAATTCTTCCATATCTATCACTGTGGCACTGTAGACACCTTGTGGCACAGGATTGCCAACAAATAAACCACGCAGTTTCGGTGATATTTTCGTTTTGTGGCGCTGTGGCACAAAATCGCACATTCTTCTATAGAAAAAAATATTTTCCCGTTCAGAGTTTTTGAAAATAAAATCATGTATATATACGGGGAAAATGTGCCACAGTGCCACACGCCCGAAATTGCGTGATTTTCCCCATGTTTCTGCTGCCACAAACTATGCCACACAGTCCGTATTTTGTGCCACGATCACAGCAATTCTTCTTCTGAACTATCTGTCTGGCTGCCGGAATCCTCTGCATTTTCACTGTGCAGCCGCATCACAACGCACTCGGTATTGATTCCGTGAATCCGTTTCCCTCGTGTTAAGTTTTTCTTTCTCGTCAAAATCAGCCCTTTCGCCTTGAGCCAGCTCAGCAGTGCACGGCTGTCATAGCCGGCTTCCTGTGCTGCCCTGCGGAACACGCTGCTGTTGATGTACGCCCAGCCGGATTCGATCCTGCCGAACACTTCGCCGCTAAGAGTGGGCATCGATGTGCTGTCCTGCATCATGCGGCGTTCCACCTCAAACTTGTTGGCGTTCACCGCCACCCAGTCGCACATGTACTGATAGCCACGCTCACCGGCGGAAACACTGGCTTTGGTCTGCAAAAACGCTGCGATCTCGTCCGCCGTCAGGCACTTCCCCGTATGAAACACGATCTCGTCCGCCAGCTTGTCCGCCGCCAGAATCGCCGCCGCTGCCATTGCCTGTTTCTCCGTAGTGTCCCGTGTGGACAGTTCCCGGAACTGCTGGGTGTAGTACGCCTTTGCCGCCTCGATACGCGCCGGAGTCAGTCCCTCGACAAATGCCTTTCCGGCGTGTCCGAAGTGCTGTTTCACCGCCGCCGAAACGGAAACGCCGTCCTGCACCACCGATTCTGCGGCACGGCACTCGATGTCAATGACACGGTTTACCGCACCGGCGCCGGCGCCGCTCTGGACAATGGGAGATTCTCCCGTGGTCAGAATGCACAGCGACCAGGTGGGTGTGCGGTCAATGCCGCCTGCCTTGTTGCCCCGTCCTCTGCCCACGCCCTGTGCCAGCTGGTACACGTCGAACCGGCTCTTGCCGTGGCTGTCCTTGGAAAGCTGCAATTCATCAATGCACAGGGGAATGTTGTGGAGAAATCCGGCCGTGCGTTCGTGGCTCACCTGGGTGGCGTTGAACGTCTGCACATACCGCCCCAGCATGGGATCCCCCCAGACACTCGCTGCAAGCATCAGACCCACGGTTTTGCCCGTGCCGGATTCCGCGCCCCAGAGGTGCACGAAAAACGGCAGCGCTCCGATATGCCCCAGCAGCACACTGGCAAAGGAAGCCGCCAGCAGAATTTGTGCCGTGCGGCTCTCCTGCCGGCAGCGAACCGCGGTTTCCCGCCACACGTCATAGCTGCCCTGGGGACGGATTGCCCGGTACATCTCGCTGTAGTTGCTCTCACCGTCAAAGCTGAGGTCTGGCTGGTACGGGGAAAACACGTTGTCGTCTCCCACATATCCCAGCCGCCCCACGCTGTTTCGCTCCGGCAAAATGTCATAGTTCCGGTTTTCGATATAGCACAGGTATTTCACCAGCGCCTTGGCGTTTTCCGAGGTCACCGCCACGCCGATGGAGGACAGCTGTGTCACCTTGTTTGCCACAAACAGCACGTCCTTGCCGTAGACCGCATACCGCCACCGTCTGCCCTTGGAGAAGGCGATTTTCAGCTTTTCCTCGCCGGTGTCGATGTTGATGAGCCGTTCCACCGGCATGATCGGGTGCGGGCAAGCGATGATAGGCATTCCCTCCATGTTCTGCTGTACGCCGTCTCCGTCACATGTCCACTCGCCGCCGTCCAGCTCCAGAGGCTGGTCGGGAAATGCGGTAGGGTTCTGCATATTGGGATCGCCGCCCACATTTACATACCGCTGTTCCTTGGCATAGTCTTTGTACACGCTCCGAAACCTGGTGAAGCCTACGGCGTTGGCGTTATACGCCAGCTGTTCCAGACGCTGTGCCTTCTGAAAAGCGCCCTTTGTCTGAAACGCTTCCCGGTACGGCTCTTCCGTGCTGGTGAAATCCTCCCGTGTGTACCACAGCCGCAGCGTCAGCCGGTGCTCGGCGATATAATCTGCCATCCCTTGCAGGGTCAGCTGATAGCAGCGGTCAAAGATGTCCTTCTTGCCCTTGTCGATGGCAGACTGCCGCAGTGCTGCAATCGCCCCGTTGATTTTCTGAGAATTGTCCCCGTTGAGTGCCACAATGTCCGACAGCACATCAACTACCGCCTCGGCAGAGGCGCAGGAAAAATTCTTGTACTTCTCCTTCTGCTTCTGAATGTAGGTCAGCATCTCGCTGTCCATGGCATCACTTCCTTTGACTTTGTACATCCTGCATCATCCTTTCTCATGGAGCTTGTAGAGAGAGCAAGGCTCTGCGGTGAGCACACCGCCCTTCATAAATAGTCCCACAAAAGGGAAAGTTGTACGTTTCTGTTCAACTATGAACTCGAATTTACAGGATGTATGACATAAGTTTACATTTCACTTAGAATGGAGCGCCGTCAGAGAGAAGATCTGCATAGCCGGACAGATCTCCGGTGTCTGTCTGAACCGGAGCAGCGGCGGCAGCCACAGGCATGGGAATTACAAATTCACACACCAGTTTTTTTGCAGTGCGCGGCTGGCTGTCTTTTTTATCTGTCCACTGCTCCACCTTGATCTTTCCCACGCACAGCACAGTGTCCCCTTTCCGGAGATGCTGCGCAGCTCTGGCAACGCTGTGCCAGCACTCACAGTTACACCACACTGCATCGGCTTTCCGGTTCACGTCCGGCGATGGCTTTTCACCCACCTTGACACTGAACGTAGTCAGACTGCTGCCGCTCTGCCCTACAGTCTTGTACACGGCATCTTTCGGCAGTGTACCGCATACCATAACACTGCCGTCCTTAAACGCCGTCTGCATGGCTCTGTTCTCCTTTCAGCTTTTCATTCACAGAAGCAGTCTTGCCGCTGTCGGCGACAGCATCAAACCAGTCTGCCGGTCGGGTGCTGCCGTCCTTGATGGAATTGTAAATGCCGATGCACTCTACCAATTCTTCTCTGGTCATCTGGGAAACATCGTGTCCCATGCGCTTTTCCAGCATTTCACGCCGAACGCTCAATTTTTTAAATGCTGTCACCATGTTCTGAATCCGGTCTTCCAGCGGCACGTCTGCGTTCCCGGAAAGGGTGCTCTTGCACTGTGCCACAGCGGCTTCAATCAGATCCGGCGGCAGAATCGCCAGGATTCTTGCGCGCAGTCGGCGGCCTGCCATGTTGGCGTTGTTCTCGTAGATGTCCCGCTGTGCCGTCAGCTTTTGGATGCCGTTCTTGGTGTCACGGATGTGATGCACCACAAACTGCTGGCTGGACATGACGTTGGTTTCCATATCCCAGCAGTATGCCAGCATCTCCGATTCCCCGTCCTTCTGGGACAATTCCTTGATGCCGAAGTCCACATTTCCCCAGCACCGTGCCGCTTCTTCTGCCAAGCGAATGGAAGGGCCGCTGATGGTGCTGTCGCTTCGGGGATAGCTGTAGGTCGCCTTTTCCGCAAAGTTCCGCCGGGAACAAGCGGTCATCAGCTTTTCATAGGCGGTGATCTCGTCCCGTGGGAAACGCTTCGCGATCACCAGCTTGCCCTGCGCTTCTGCCACCGCCTTGTTGGATTCGATCTCCACGGTGCCCTGGTTGGTGTGATCGTGCTTTTTCGGTACGGCAAACGGATTGCCTGCCAAAAGCTGTTTTTCTTCCATGATAAAAACTCCTTTACATCAAATCTAAATCTTTAAGGGCGAATTTCGGCGGTGTCAGCGGCAGAATTTCCTCCGGATAGCCGCTGTATACCCCGGTGCTTCTGCACTGCGCCAGTGTTTCCAGATCCGCAGCCGCCTCCTGCTGCCCCAGCTGTAAGAATAACTCGTCCGCGTAGTACACGGCTGCCGCATACGGTGGCTCCTTCTCCTGTGCAATAAACACAAAGTCCAGTCCGGACAGGTCATTTTTCCCCAGTCCGTGCAGATACCAGTACGCCTGCACATGATAGCGGTACCGGTATGCTGCCTTTTGGAAAGCCTCCGGAGAGGCATCCTGTGTGGTCTTGTAATCCACGCAGAATCCGTCACGCAGATAGTCCGGACGGCATTTGCAGCGGATTCCGGTGTGGATATCGTCCCAGAAAAAGGACTGTTCCGCCCTGCCGCCGGTGAGCAGCTGCCGTGCCGCCTGACAATGGCTCAGTGCCTCTGCCATGTCGGTGCAGAGCCGGTAGAGTTCCGGCGTGATAACGGTTTTTCCAGCGGCGGATTCCTGAAACGCCTGGTATGCTTCCCTGCCGGCTTTGGTGCGGCGGTTGGCTTCCGGTGCAACGGCAAACTCGTCTGCAAATCCGGACGGCTCCAGTATCATCTTGTGGACAGCCGAGCCGATCAGCAGCGCCGGTGTCTGTTCCGGCGGATGAGCTTTGCGGTACTGCCAGTGCAGCGGTGAACGGTGGATCAAATCCAAATCAGACTTGGAGATTGCCGGGTCTGCGTGATAGTCCCGATTGGTCATGTCAGAAACGCCTCCTTGTCCTTCCATTCCAGTATCTCTTGCAAGCAGCCTTTGCACACCCACGATTCTTCTGCCTGATACGGCGCACGGCACAGCTTGTCCGCTTCTTCGCCGCACGCATCACATATCAGTGTTGTCCGTTCTTCATTGCGTGAGTGATGCGGGCAGGCTTGCCCCATGCAGCCCATTTCCGGCGGGCAGCCACAGCAGTGGTCGATGCGTTCGGTGATGGTTTTAACCATTGTGGCATGCCTCCTCCGTCTCTTCTCTTGCATGCCGCTCCAGCAGCAGTGCAGTCTCATACTCCTTGAAAATGTCCTGCATCATCAGGAACCAATTCTCATCGGACACCGCATCATCTCTGCGAATGCTCAGTGCCTGCATCTTCTTTACTTCACTTTTTTTCATTTGACATTTCCTTTCTGTTGTGGTATGATAGTTGTGGTTATTTTTTACCCATGCCCCCGTTACCGGTTGCCGCCGGTGCGGGGGTTTTTTCTGTTCGGCCGCAGAGCCAGTCCAGAGATACGCCGTAAAAATCGGCAAGAATATCCACCGTGAACAAGCGCGGAGAAGAATCCGATTTGTTTTCCAGGCGCCAGACTGCGGCGGAACAGATGCCCGTCCGCCGGGAAAGCTCTGCATAGGACAGACCTGCCGCGGCACGTAGCTGGCGCAGATTCCGGGACATGATTTCAGGATTGTACATGACGCTCCCCCTTTCTGCCGGACAGCCGCTTCCGGATCAGCGACATGCACTCCTGCCGATACGGTTCCGCCGGTGCGCGCAGGATGGTACGCCCCAGTGCACGTACCCAGTGCCGCATCCATTCCAGGGGCGTGTAACCCACTTCCCGGCAGCGGGGCGGCGGCGTGGATTCCTGCTGTCGCACTTCGATACCGCACCGGAGCACCTCTTCCGGAGAGCCGACTACTTCCGGCACAGCCTTACTGTAGCTGTAGATTTCAAATGCACTACTCCACACGTTCATGATTCGCCCCTTTCATCCTTGCCAGTAGTCAGCCGTCGTATCAGCTCTTTATACCGATTCCCGGCACGTTCGTATTCCGTTCTGGCGGCATCCAGCCTGCATTTTTCCTCTTCCACACGTCTTGCGGTCGGCAGCATGTCCTTGATGAGACAGATCCCGCCGATGGTCCACAGGTCGGCAATGTCCTTCTTGCTCTGGACTGCCGGGTGGTAGCAGTAGACGTAGTGGATCTCGGAAAACTCCGCCTCTGTGTACGGGCGGCTGGTCAGGCGGTCAAATTCGGATTGCAGCATTCAGGTTTCCTCCTTGTTTGTTATAGCGTCGCAGTTTTGAATGACGACTATAAAATTTTTTAGTATCGCGCCTAGCACGGCTTCCATGGTGAATTCACCGGCGCTGCTTCTTGCGATTTCTTTCGCAACGTGCACCACCCCTGCAAGTATACCGCGGATTGCATCACCACCATTAATGTTTTCCATCTTTGAATCGACAGAAATTTGATTGCCTTCGTCAATATCAATGGTAATTACCATGTGTTTCTTCTTTTCTTCCATGATTCAGTCCTCCTTGTCTGGCACTTCGTCTGCCATTGCCGAAACTATGGCGGCGATGTCACGCAGTACCTTCTGCTTGTCCTCATTGGTGACATTGGCGATAATTGATGCGGCACTGCTTACGGTGCTGAGGCAGCACGCAAACAGCTCGCTGACGGTCGTTTTTTCTGCGACGATATGCACATTCTGCTGATCTGCTGCCTTGTCGATGTCGATGTGGATCTCAATGTGTTTCTTCTTTTCTTCCACGATTCAGTCCTCCTCTTTTTCCATAATTTCATCGAAGTGTACAAAAACCAGGGAAAGCTTTTTGAGCATTGCTCCCAGTACTTGCTTCGCATCGTACACACCGTTGCTGCTATCTGCTATGATATTGGCAACATACACCGCGCCTGTAAGATAGCAAGCTATCACGTCATCACCGCTGACGTTGCTCATCTTTGAGTTCGGCGTGATCTGCTCGTTCTCGTCCATCTTGATGCGGATCTCAATGTGCTTCTTCTTTTCTTCCATGATGATACTTCCTTTCAGGTTCTTGATACTCATACTTCTGCCAGCTGGTGCAGGCTATCTCCCGGCTGCGTTCCGGACACCGGCAATAGTACCGGCAGTTCTGACAGCACGCTGACTCTTTCATGCTTGCCTCAATCCGTCATGCGCCAGCTGCTCCAACGTCACACCGAAAAAGTGGCAGAGATGGTTCAGATCGGCGCCAGTGAACAGTGTGGTGTCACGCATCTTGCTCTGAATGGTCCGTGCCTGCTGATAGCCCAGCAGTTGTGCCAGCTGTAAATCTGTGATCTTCTGCCGCTGCATCAGACCGGCGATATTGCCAGCAACGATGTCCATGGGCGTTTCGATGGGCTGATTTGATTTTTTTGCCATGTTATGCTCCTTTCTGTTCAAACTCTGCTGTGCTCCTGCACATCGTCCTTGTTCTGCACCCGAAACTGCTGCCCCTCGATTTCCTCTCTGGCAAGCTTATAGCCGTCGAGAACGCCGGACAGATAGCTGAACCGTTCCAGCGGTGCAACCACATCCAGCGCGGCGTGAATCAGCTGTTGTGCTACTTTGGTTGTTGTCATATGTATCACCTCGCTTTGCGGAATTGCGGAGCGTCCGGGAGTTGCACCCGGCTGGTACTCGTCGCTCCATCTGCGGCGGTATTGCCAGTACCACCGCATAAATAGAAAGGAGGTTTGCCACGGAATGGCGTTGAAGATGTTGGAGAGCGGTTTTGCGTCATGCTCAGGACGGAATGATCACAACAGAATGGCCAGCGCAAGCCGGATGCCGATCACAAGCAGGAAAGTTCCTGCAAGTCGTATACAGACGTTGAAAAAAATGCTGTTTTCTCTTTCACTCGCATACACAACCACACCACCGAGAACGGCAAGCAGGATGCACAAGATTATCATGGGGTTCTCTCCTTTCTTTCTGATTCGACACTTTTCGACAAGGATTTGGAAAAAGATATGCTATAGTAAATTACAGGTGATTTTTTAAAAATTCCACCAAATGTTTATAAGGAAGTGTCTTTGAATATGAAATGTCCGTCTTGTGGAAACGAAAACCCAGCTGAAACGAAATTCTGCGGATTCTGTGGTGCAAAGCTGCCTCCGGAGTCTTCTGCACAACAATCGAATACGGCGTACCAGAATTTTAAGCCAGAGTATCCGCAGCCACATAATGAACCGTTTTTTAAGCAAACATGGTTCATCATCCTATCGCTGATTGTGTTTTTTCCCGTTGGGCTTGTGCTAATGTGGTCGTTCAAAAAAGAATGGAAAACAACCGTTAAAATCATTGTTACCGCAGGAATCGTTTTGCTGTTTATCATTGGCCTTGCAGTTGGAGGCGGCGAAAACGACTCTGATCCTGATACCGATTCGAGTTCCATTGTAACCACATCAGTTCAAACCACTGTAGAAGAGACATTGACTACAGTGAAATCTACCACCGTTACGACTGTAGAAGAAACCACAACTACAACAACCACAACAACAAGCATTGAAACCACCGAGGCAACTACTACCGCGGAAAATGAAAGCGGATACTCTTTGCAATTTGGTGACTTGCTTAGTACAATTGAAAACAACATTGACGGGAAAAATGTGATTGTTGTAAAAGCAAAAATCACAAGCAGCTTAACCAACAAGATGACAATTGACCAGAATTATCACAATGTAGAAGACTTAATCAAAAATCAGGGCTGTGATAAATTCGATGAGATTCAATATTGGGCTGTTGCTGACATGGCAGATGGCTCAGAAGGTAAAGTAATCTCTTTCACCGTTGATTCCGACTTGATTCAGAAAATAAAAAGCAGTGCTGTAGTCGCAATTCAAATGGGAGATTATGTTTCTGATCTCTACATCTTACCAAGCCTGCTCAACTGATCCAGCAATTTTGAATCACTAGGACTTACCAAGCTAAAAGCAAGTTTGGTAAGTCTTTTTTTGTATCTCAGTATCATTTTCCCCTAGGCCGGAGACAAGTTTTTCAGCATTTACGCATTTTTGCGTTCGCTGTAATTATATTATACGCTCATTTGCGTATACTGTCAACCTATTTTTGCACTGAAAAATACACAAAGATGCGTTACTGTTTCTGTTTAGTTTGCACAAATGCGGACTTTTAGAAGATTTAATGCCAATTTGCTATTGACAATGTACGCAAAAATGCGTATAATAATATTTGGAAAGAGGTGATTTTACTTGCTACAAGATAACCTGAAAAAACTAAGAGAAGAACACGGCTTGACAAAACGGGAATTATGCGAAAAAACAGGCATTTCTGAACGCGCTTATCTTACATATGAATTTGGAGAACGTGAGCCTAAAATCAGCGTTGTTCAAAAACTTGCCGACTTCTACGGTGTGTCAACTGACTATCTCCTCGGCAGACCAGATGCCAAAGAGCCGGCCGATCCTATCGACAAGCTGATGACGGTGGACGAAATGGAAAAAGACCTGCTCCGAGAGTGGCTGAGTCTGGACGAAGCTTCCCGAAAGTCGTTCCTGGACGTACTGCGGAAGATCGTTGCTGCCGACCAGAAACGGCAGACTGCCGCATCAAAGCGTGCTGCCTATCTGCTCCGCCGTCTGAGCCGCCACAAGGTTTCTGCCGGTCTGGGCTACAATCTGGACGATGATGATAACTGGCAGGAAGCAGAGGTTGTGGAAACTGAAGCTGTGCACCAGGCTGACTTTGCTGTGGAAGTGGACGGAAACAGCATGGAACCGGACTATCTGAACGGCGACATTCTGCTGGTGCAGTCTACCCCGACGATTGAAGTGGGCGAAGTGGGCGTGTTTACGCTGAATGGTGACGGCTACGTCAAAGAACTGGGCGAGGGCGAACTGCTCTCGCGCAATCCGGAGTATGATCCCATACCGATCCACGAAAGCGACAGCTTGCAGTGCTGGGGACGTGTCATCGGGAAGACGGAATATATGTAGACTATAAGCTGTCACGCCCCCTGTGCAGGATGTGTGGATTGAAAAAAAATGGTACATAGAAAAAGCCCTACCGAAATCGGCAGGGCAACATCAAATATAAAAAAACCGCCCCATGGCGGCAACCGTGAAGCGGTAAGAGGAAAAACTATTGCGATAATAGCCATTCCAGAACAATGTCTATTATAGCATATTTCCTCGTAAAAATCAAGGAGGAATTTGCAAAAATGGCAAAAGCGAAAAAGCTGCCCTCCGGAAGCTGGAGGGTAAATTTATACATTGGTACCGATTATGCCGGAAAACGGATCTACAAGTCCTTCACCGCCGACACCAAAAAGGAGGCGGAGTTTCTGGCGGCAAAATACAACCTAACGCGAAAAGAAAAACCGAAGGACGTTACTGTTGGTGATGCCATAGACGGCTACATTGCCAGCAAGGAAAATGTACTGTCCCCTACAACGATTGCAGGGTACCAAAGAATCCGAAAAAATAATATGCAGCGAATCATGAATGTGCCGCTGCAAAAACTGACTTCCATGATCGTGCAGGCAGAAATCAATCGTGAGGCCACTCACCTGTCACCGAAGACACTGCGGAACGCACACGGCCTGTTATCTGCTGCGGTTACAATGTATATGCCGGATTTCGTGCTGCGCACTACACTGCCTGCAAAGCAGCACAAGCTGAAATCTCTCCCGGAGCCTGCGGAGGTGCTCAAAGCAGTTGCCGGATCAGAAGTGGAACTGCCTGTGCTGCTGGCAGTGTGGCTGGGGATGCGGTTATCTGAGATACAGGGACTGCGATTCGAGGACATCTCCCCGGATGGCATTCTTTCCATTACACATGTGCGCGTTGCTGTGAATACGCACTTTGTGGAAAAGGACACAACAAAGACTTACAACAGCACAAGGCAGCTGCGTGTACCGCCGGAGATTCTGGAGAAGATCCGCGCACTTCCACACACGTCAGAAGCAGAGCATGTTTTCAACTTTCCCAGAGGCGGTATATACAGCAGGTTTCGGCGGCTGATTCGAAAAGCAGGCTTGTCAGAAATGTCTTTTCACGATTTAAGGCATATGAATGCCTCTATCATGGTAGCCTTGGGCGTTCCGGATAAGTATGCCATGGAGCGCGGCGGCTGGTCATCTAACGGAACGCTCCAAAATGTATACCAGCATACATTCAGCGAAGAACGGGAAAATGTAGATGATCGCATCGATAATTTCTTTCGAAAAATCCGATAGAGAAAAATAAAAAAAGGCGGTACCCTGAGGAGATTTTCCTCTCGGTGCCGCCGTTTTTTCGTGTTGCATTTCGTGTTGCATTTTCCTGCAAAACAGCATAAAAACCGGCTGTTTT
>UMGJ01015088.1_pt1 | contig 25566 bp, 25 predicted proteins | sample 1965221 | NCBI WGS metagenome assembly UMGJ01 (sample SAMEA4836067, study PRJEB28245) | human gut metagenome | biome: gut microbiome; material: fecal sample | place: Denmark | collected 2008
TATGCCTGTGTCTTTTTGGAAAATTTTGCTGTATCCTATGTAAGAGTGCTTGTCTGGCAGTGTTTTTATGGGAACAAGACGCATACAAAAAAGGCTTCTCAACCAAAATCATAGGTGAGAAGCCTTTTGTCATGATAAGTTAAAATATCTGAAGGGCAGTTTGTGTGGTAAAGCAAGTGTTTGTCGCAGGAATTTCCTGGAATTCTGCCGCGGCAGATAAAATGTCCGCATGCAGCCAGTCACAGATGGCCGGCCAGCAGGCCTTTGCCAGCGATCTGCCGTGCTGATAATAGACATCAATTTTGTCATGCCGCTGTGTAAAGAGGGGAATGGGGCGTATTTGTGGGCGAATTACGAAAACACGCTGTTCTGCTACTGCCCTTTGCATGGCATGTACACTTTGTTCATAAAGAGAAATCCGATTGAGAATCGCATGATATAGTTTCGGATAAGATTTTTTATAGTACTTCCAGAGAAGCGGTTTTAATTTTCGGTAGTCTGTAGGGCGGCAGTCTTCTCTACCAGTGAGAATGACCAGAACTTTGCTGCATCCGTTTTCCAGCAGATGCGCAAACGGAATCGGATCTGCAATGCTGCCGTCTACATAATGCAGCCCGTCAATTTCCACTGGCTGACAAATAATCGGAAGTGCACAGGAGGCCTTTAATGCAGTCAAAAGCTGCCGCTTGGAGTGATTTCCACTCAGATGTGCCGGCAGTCCGCTTTCACAGCAGGTTGCCGTAAAATCAATGGAAATTGCAGAAGAAAAATAAGTGGGAAAATCAATTTGCAGGGCATAGCGTGCTGCCATATCGTCCAGATTGACAAAGCGTCCGGTCTGCGCCATATGCTGAAATCCAAAGTAGCGGTTTTTCCGGGACATTTTCATCATTTCCAGAGAGATGCCAGTCTGCGCGGAACGATAGTTGATTGCACATCCGGCACCGGCAGAGGTGCCGGAAACAGCAGAAGCAGTGAAACCGCATTCCATGAGCTGATCCAGAACACCGGCTGAAAAAGAACAGCGTTCTGCACCGCCTTCCAGAGCGATTCCTGTCATATTGTCATGCACCTTCTTCCTTTGATCTGTGCCCATCTGAAATGGATAGGAAATTTGCGTATGATATAGAAATAGGATAAATCCATCATACGCAGTTACTCCGATATAAATTCCTTTGACGATTCCATAGCGATTCTTTCATTATACGAGATTTCGAGGATTCTGTCAAGTATTTTGCAGGAAACTTCAAAAAATACATGAAAAAAAGTGGACATCCGCGATTTTGTATTTACAAATTGATCAAAATATGATATAGTAATGACAAAGTAAAATCATGAGGAGGCGTTTGTAATGAAACAATTTGGTGTGCAGTTTCTGTCAATCGCGGCGTGTCTGGCAGTACTGGGAAACTGTGTGATGCCGGTGTCTGCCGGACAGCAGCTGGGGCAGACGGACTTTGAGGATGGTGTAGGACTGCCGTGGCATGTGTGCGAATCTGCGCCGGGAGAAATGGAATTTGAGATTCGGGACGGAAAGTATGAAATTACAATTGTCAATCCAGGCGGTGCCTCAAACGGCGGAGAAGACCGCTGGGATTGTCAGTTCCGGCACAGAGGATTGAAGCTGGTGTCCGGATGCACCTACGAGGTGGCCTATGAAATCACGGCCAGCAACAACTGTACATATTATACAAAAATCGGAGATATGGCAGAGCCGTTCACCGAGGACTGGCATGGAAATCCGGATGACGGGCAGTATGATTCCTATTGGAATGTGCAGAATCTGACTGCAAATCAGACCGTTTCCTTTCACGGCACTTTTACGGCAAACCGAACCGCAGAAGTAGAGTGGGCATTTCATATCGGTGGAGATACTGTTCCGGCAGGAACTGTTTTCACGTTTGACAATATGTCTCTGATTTGCAAGGACAGCGATGAAAATGACTATGTACCGGCCAACACCTGGGAACGGGCTGATATTGTGACAAACCAGGTGGGCTATTTTGCAGATGGTGCCAAGGAAGCCGCGCTGATTTCTTCGGAAAAGGATGGCGTTTCCTTCTCTCTGCTGGATCTAAATGGGGAAGAGGTGTACACCGGCACATCAGAGCCTATGGGAGAAGATGCGGATTCCGGAGATCAGGTACACCGGCTGGACTTTTCTGAGGTGACAACAGAGGGAACCTATACCTTAAAAGCAGGGGATGCGGTAAGCCGGGAATTTACCATTGGCGGAACAGAAACCTATTCCGGTATGCTGTATGATGCACTGAATTACTTCTATCAGAACCGCAGCGGCATAGAGGTAGAGAGCCAATACATTACCTCCGGGGATGCAGATGCACTGGCACACGCGTCAGGGCATTCCAGTGATGTGGCACGGATTACAACCGACTGGAACGATTTACAGAGCAATGGCGGCACACAGGACGTAACCGGCGGCTGGTATGATGCCGGAGATCACGGCAAATATGTTGTTAATGGCGGCATTGCCCTTTGGATGATGCAAAATCAGTATGAGCGCGCCGTGAAAAATGGAACTGAGGCGGCCTATGCAGACGGCACAATGCATCTTCCGGAGCAGAACAATTCCTATCCCGATCTTCTGGACGAAGCACGGTGGGAAATGGAATGGATGCTGAAAATGATTGTCCAGGACGGCGAATATCAGGATATGGTGTACCATAAGGTGCATGATATCAAGTGGACTGCACTGGGAATGGCGCCGGCAGATGATACCGAAGAGCGGATTATAAAACCGCCCACGACTTGTGCGACACTGAATCTGGCTGCCTGCGGTGCACAGGCGGCGCGTCTCTGGGAAACCTACGATAAATCCTTTGCAGATCAGTGCCTGGATGCGGCGAAAAAAGCTTATGCAGCGGCAAAGAAGCATCCGGATTTGTATGCGCCTCTGGATCAGTCCATAGGCGGCGGCCCGTATGGGGACAATGATGCAACGGATGAATTTTATTGGGCGGCTTGTGAACTGTATCTGACCACAGGGGATGCTTCCTATTTGAAGGATCTGAAAGCATCTGCACATTATCTCTCAGTTCCGGTGACGCTTTCCGGAGGAGAAGATGTGGATACACCGGGAAGCTTTGACTGGGGCAATACAGCGGCACTGGGAACGCTTTCTCTGGCATTGTTTGGAGAGAGTCAGGACAAGACAATCGCATCTGATGCAGCAAAAGCGGTTTCTGATGCAGCGGATACACATCTCCAGCGCGAATCGGAGCAGGGCTATGGCCAGCCGTTCGGGCAGAGCACACTCAGCAATTCCGACAGTGATACCGGCTATGTCTGGGGTTCTAATTCCTTTGTGGCGGATAATGCAGTGGTGTTGGCCTGCGCCTACGATCTGACCGGAGAGCAGAAGTATCTGGATGGCGTGATGTCTGCGGCAGATTATCTTCTGGGATGCAATCCTATGGATGTGTCCTATGTGACCGGCTATGGCACGCATGCGGTCATGTATCCCCACCATCGATTCTGGGCCGGACAGATTGCCGAAGCATTTCCCACTGCGCCGGCAGGTGTACTGGTGGGCGGCCCGAATTCCGGCATGCAGGATCCCTGGGTAAAGGGCAGCGGTTGGAAAAAAGGAGAAATTGCACCGGCAAAGTGCTATATGGATCATATTGAAGCCTGGTCTGTCAATGAGTGTACCATTAACTGGAACGCACCTTTGGCATGGCTGACTGGATTCCTGTGTGACAGCAACGGCGGCATTGTTGTCAGCGCATCGTCCGGTGCGATGGAACAGCAGGAGCAGGACGCAGATACCGGTGATCAGGCGGATGCAAATACAAGTGCAAATACAAAGACGCAAAAGCATACAAATCCAGAAAAAGAAACGGATACAGCCGCAGCAAGCGGATTCCCTGTAAAGTTAGTGATTATATTAGGGGCATCGCTTCTGGGACTGATCATTGTAGAGGTCTTTGTGTATCAGATGGTAAAGCTAAAGAAGAAATAAAAGCGGAACAGCGCTTTAAAAAGAGCACCTTATGGAGGCGGTAATACTTCCATAAGGTGCTCTTGCAGTTTCCGGACAGATGGAAAGATGTTTTTTCCGAAAAATGTGTTTTGGTTACGCTGTCGGCAGCTGCATGGTATGCTGTGAAATCTTACCCGGCAGAAAATGCAGTGTCAAATCCGGAAACGTTTGCGGTGCAGCAGATTGCGGCAGGGCCTTCTTTCGGGTGAATGCAGTTCGCACCATGCCGGAGACAGCCGCGGTGCAGTCCGGCGAGTTTTGCCGCAGAGATGCATATGTTAGCATTGCCGCGGCAAGCATTTGAGACGATTGCTTTTGCAGAATACATAGCTCCTTTCTGATTGAACAATTCATTATAGCATACTATGAAATCTGCTGCAATATGTTCGACAAAACTTGTCTTTTTCCGATTTTTTCTGACGCTGTATATCATGAGGAAAAGGAAAGCCACCTCCGGGGTGCATCCCAAAGGCGGCTTTCTTTACGCAACTGAATTGATATAGAATCTGCGCAGGCTGCAAGAGCTTGCAGCAGGATTCTGCTTATTGATAAATCGGGCCGTAAGCTTCGCAGGCACGGTAGTCTGCGGCTTCCAGATCCTTGGTGCCGAATGCACTCCAGGTGTACGGCCGATAGATCCGGTTTTCCGGTACATTGTGCATGGAAACCGGAATCCGCAGCATGCTTGCCAGTGTGATCAGATCGGCGCCGATGTGGCCGTATGCCAGGCAACCATGGTTCGCACCCCAGTTTGCCATAACATGATACACATCTGCAAATGCGCCCTCTCCGGTGAGATTGGGCACAAACCATGTGGTCGGCCAGGTTTTGTCGGTTCTGGCATCCAGGGGATTGTGAATTTCATCCGGAAGGTCCACGGTGTATCCTTCTGCAATTTGCAGCAGAGGCTGTGTGCCGTTGAGGATATTCAGACGAATCATGGTTACCGGCATTTCTGCCCGAATGCCCAGATATTTCTAGAAGAAATCGGAATTGCAGTAAGAGCCGGCAATTCCCATGGAAACGCTGCCCAGTCCTACATATGCTTTATTCCGCATTACGCCGACAGCAATGGCACACTTTGCAAAGCGCAGGATTTTTTCCCGGACATCTGCCGGAACAGAAGTGTCGTCCTTATCCTGTACATCATGGCCGTAAATCGAAAATGCCGGCAAACCACGCTGTGCATGAGCTGCCATGCAGGCGGCCAGATAGACAGCGCCGGGGCGCTCTGTACCGTTGAATCCCCAGACTGCCTTTATGGTCAAGCGGATTGAGATCTATGGTTTCGCTGCCGTAGCACCAGCACGGTGTCACAGACAGGGTAGCGCAGACATTCTGCGTCTGAAAGAATGTTTCGCATTCGTATGCTTCTGCGCCGCCGCCAATTGTAGTGGGGGCAATGACGCACTCGACCTTTGTGCCGTCCGGATAACGGAGATTGGATTCGATCAGATCCTTTGCAGCGTTGGCCATGTGCATGGTCTGCTGTTCCAGGTCTTCTCTTACACCGAATTGTCTGCCGTCAATGACAGGACGGATTCCGATTTTTGGATACATGTTGATTACCTCACTCCATAAATTCAGCTTTTGCCGAATAGTTTCTGATATTTTTGATAAGCACGTACCGGAAATGTTCCCGGTGTATAAATTGGAAGTGTTTCAGATGCTGCAATACAGCGCCGCGCTTCTTCCGGAGAAGCAATCGCTCCCAGAGACAGCAGCTGAATGGCGGCGTTTCCATAGACGGTAGCTTCTACCGGGCCGGCAACGACAGGCCGCTGGCAATAGGTTGCAGTCAGCTGACAGAGCAGGTGATCTCTTGCGCCGCTGCCCACCAGATGAATGACTGGATATGTTTCGCCGGTGCAGGTTTCCAGATCATCCAGTGCACTGCGGTATTTCAGCGCCAGGCTTTCGTAAATGCAGCGGAAGACAGCCCCCGGACTCTGCGGAACCGGCTGTCCGGTGACCTGACAAAATTGCTGCACACGCTCTGGAATATTCCCCGGCGGTGTAAACATTGCGTGATCCGGGTCAATATAGCAGGCAGGCTCCCGACTTTCTGCGGCCATCCTTTCAATTTCAGCAAAAGAGAACGGCTTGTCCTGCCGGATATATTCCCGGCGTGCCTCCTGGATAAGCCAGAGGCCGATGATATTTTTTAAGAAGGTGACTTTTTGATCATACCCGATTTCGTTGGAAAGCCCCATTGCAGCAGCTTGCTCTGTCAAGATGGGCGTATCTCGAATGGTGCCGAAAAGCGACCAGGTGCCGCAGCTTAAAAAGACGAACGGCTTTGTTTTGGCCGGTGCGGCAAAGGCGGCACACTGGGTATCGTGGCCGCACACTGCAGTGACCGGAATAGGCGGCAGCGTGAGCCGCTGCTGAACCGCTTCAGACAGCGCCCCCTTCGCACTGCCGCTCTCAGTCAAAGGCGGCAGCAGGGCAGTAGGAAGGCCAAGCTGTTCCAACAGCTCTGTATTCCAGTTTCCGGTTTGCGCGGACAGCATTTGCGTTGTGCTGGCAATCGAGCGTTCAGCAGAAATGCTTCCGGTCAGAAAATACGCGAAAAGATCCGGCATCAGCAGAAGCTTGTCACAGGCTTTTAATTCTTTGGCATCCTTCTGCTGCATCAGCTGAAACAGAGTATTGATATCCATGATCTGTGTGCCGGTACGCCGGTACAGTTCGGAAAGGGGGAGAACCTTTCCCAGCTTTTCCGGATAGCCGGCACTACGGCCATCCCGGTAGTGCCGGGGATTTTCCAGAAGTACGCCTCGCTTATCCAACAAGCCGTAATCCACGCCCCAGGTGTCGATGCCGATACTTTCATAGGAATCCAGCAGAAATGCTTTTTGCAGCCCGATTTCCAGCTGATTCATCAGTTCCGGGACATTCCAGAACAGATGGCCGTTCTCCAGAAGTGGCTCGTTGACAAAGCGATGTACTTCCTGCAGGTGTATGGCAGTGCCGTCATAGGTGGCCAGAATGGCACGACCAGAAGAAGCGCCGAAGTCCAGCGCCAGTACAGACCGCTTCATGATGCATCCTCCGGAAGAACAACGCCTTTTTTCAAAAGGATGTTGGCATAAATTGCGGTTTCACCGGTTGCAATGACAGCATAGGCATTTTTGGCTCGTTCATAGAAAGCGAACCGTTCGATATATTCGATTTCGCTGTGCTCCGGCTCTTCTTCAGAAAGAATGCTTCGGTATGTCTCCCAGATTGCGGGGACTACCGGATCCCCGGGAACGACTTCCATTAGACCCACCGGCTTAGGGGTATAGGAATCCAGCGGCAGAAAATGCAGCACTGCCCGGAGTACCTCCGGAACGCCGTGTCCGTCCAGACGGATAAGCCTTTTTGCAATGGCGGCACCGGGAAAGTTTCCGTCTGCAATGACGATTTCATCACCGTGTCCCATTTCCATCAATACTTTCAGAAGATCCGGTGTTAAAATTGCAGGAATATGTTTCAGCATAATCGAGTCCTCCTGTGCTTGCATGTATTACAAAGCTTGTCTTGGCAAAAATATAAATTGCTTTCACAGCTTAGTTCTGTCCGTTGGGGTATTTTTTATAGCCGGGGTGTTTTCCGGTGACACCGTACTGTGCGCGCATGCTGCAAAGCCGGTCGATGTTTTCCCGGGAGATTTCCTGTGCGCCACCCAGCAGGTGGGCATTCAGGGAAATTTTTGCAAATAATTCCAGTGCTTCCATACGGTAGTATGCAGTAATCAAATCTGCGCCTACAGTCAGTGCACCATGATTTTGCAGGAGCATCACATCGTGTTCCTGCAAATACGGCTTGATTGCCTCCGGCACTTCGTCGGTGGAAGGTGTTCCATAGGGCGTTACCGGAACAGAACCAATTGCAATCACAGATTCGATCATAGTGTATTCGTCCAGTGCTTTGTTGGCAAAACGGCGTATCCGGTTGCCACCGGAGGATGGGCATGAAGAACAGCGCCCACATCCGGACGTTCCCGGTAGCAGCACAAATGCATTTTGATTTCGGAAGAAGGACGCAGGCCGGGTGCATCTTCCAGCACTTCTCCTTTTTCATTGATGCGTACCAATTTATCCGGTGTAATAAAACTTTTGCTCATGCCGGTAGGGGTAGCAAAAAAGGTGCCGTCTTCCAGCTTTACGGAGACGTTTCCGTCATTTGCCGCAACCCATCCCAACTGCCACATTTTATGGCAGATATCGCAAAGCTGCTCTTTGATTTCCTGTTCGTTCGTGTAGAGCCGCCTGATCGGATTTTAAGTGTATTTTTGTGTAATTCTGCCGGGAATGCCTGCTTACAAAAAGACAATTCCCAACGTTCTAATCTATTATACAATTTTTTAGGAAGGTTGTCCAGCTTTTTCAGCGGAAATTTACAATATTTTGACTTAGATTTTCCGGCAGAAGAAAAAAACATGCCGGAAAAAGAGGAGAATGCGACAAAATTGCGCAGCCGGTTTGCACACTTTGCAATAGGTACAGCACCATGAATTTGCATTGCAGAATGGCATCACACAGAAAAAGAAAGCAAAATACAGAAAAAGAACAGGATTCCGGAAAAAACGCTATTGACGAAAATCCGGATTTATTATATAATGATATTAGGAAAAAATCAGGACAATACAGCATGGGATCTGACAGACTGCCGGAATCCTGTCTGTATTGTTTCCGTCAGCTGATTCTGCAAAAATGGACGCAAGTTTGGATTTGTACAGCATGACAGCAAAAAACGGGGAATTTTCGGACGGGACAACGTCCGTAGCCCGTTTGGCGCAGACTGATTTCGAGAGGAGCGATACAGTACTTTGAACAACATACAAATTTCTGCCTCCATTTTAAGCGCGGATTTGTCTAATCTTGCGGCAGTGACAGAGGGACTGGAGCATTCCGGTGTGGATATGCTGCACTTTGATGTAATGGACGGACACTTCGTCCCGAATCTTACATTCGGGATGCCGGTACTTGCGGCAATTGACCACTGTACCAATTTGTTTTTGGATGTGCATCTGATGATTACCAATCCGCTGCAATACGTGGAACAATTTGCCAAAGCCGGTGCGGATCTGATCACCTTTCATCTGGAAAGTGACAGCGATCCGGAAGAAACCATCCGTACCATTCATGCAGCCGGTGCACAGGCTGGAATTGTCCTGAAGCCGGGCACTTCCTGGGAAACGGCAATTCCTTTTCTGCCTATGGTAGAGGTTGTTCTTGTGATGACGGTTGAACCGGGATTTGGCGGACAGTCGTTTCTTTGGGAAATGATAGACAAGGTGGAGGCCCTGCATCAGTATGCCGAAGCGCACGGCCTTTCCTACCGGATTGAAGTAGACGGCGGAATCAACGCTGAGACAGCACCGCATGTTTTGCGCGCTGGTGCGGAATTGCTGGTGATCGGAAGCTATTTGTTCCGGCAGGCAGATCCTAAGAGTGCCATGGATGCCATCCGGGAAAACGCCCGGAAATTGCAGCAAGCATAAATCTTTTTAGAAAAAAGAATTTGAAAATGTACTGAAATGATTCTTTGTGAAATGATTTGGACAAAAATCATCATGGGGAGGCAGGAAAATGCGATCAAAAAAAGGTCCTAAGGTACATCAGTATTCGAAAAAGCACCGCCGTCCGATTCGTCCCGGCCGTGCTGTGCTTTCCGTTTGTTTTACATTTTTCATTGCCGGGGCAATTGGATTTGTGGGGTACAGTGTAGCGAAGCCAATTTTGCAGTTTACCAAAACCAATTCCGGCGAGAGCAGCCAGACGGAACCTGCCACAGAGCAGGCCGCCGCTTCTCAGACAGAACCGGCAACGGAAATCTCTGCGGCAGTGACGGAAACAGAGTCGGCAACAGAAGTGCCGGACACACAGATGTTTGCGCTGGGATATCGTTTGCCGGAAGAGGCGCTGGAGAATGAAAGCGCTTTCAAAGAGGCGCTGACTCAGGCACGGCAAGCAATGCCGGACGGGAAAATTTTGGTGGTGCCGCTGAAAAAACAGGGCGGTGAGATCTTATATCAAACCGAAATTTCCCTGGCAAAGCAGTGCGGCGCGGTATCCGGAACTCTTACGCTGGCGCAAATTACTGCGGCTGCTGGTGCACAGGGATGGACACCGGTTGCAGAGTGTGATCTATTGCAGGACAATTTGCTGCCGGATGCGGATGCAGATGCTGGATATCGTGTGGTCAGTGACGGAAGCCGCTGGCTGGACAACACCAAGGCCAAGGGCGGCAAAGCATGGGTAAGCCCGTTCAGCAGCGTGACACAGACGTATCTGTCAGATTTGGTAAAAGAAATTGCAGATGCCGGGTTCTTTGAAATTTGGTGTACCGGGGTTACATTTCCGAATTTCCGCAGTTCAGATCTGGACTATCTCGGAGATCAGGTGAAGAATGCAGATCGCGCAGAGGCGCTGACGGATTTGCTGAATCAATTGGGGGATGCTGCCGGTACAGTTCCGGTATTGCTTTGTGCAAATGCGCAGCAGGCGGAGTCTGGCCAGGCAGAGGCATTCCGGCCGGACGAACTGGAGATTTCCGGTGTCGTGCTGGATTTGGAAGGCAGTATTTCCGATGCCGCAAAGACGCTGGAATGGGCTTCCGGACAGATACCGGATGCACAGCTGTGGCTGTCTGCGCAAACGGATGTTTCCGGGGAAATGCCGGATCCGGCGCAGGAGGCAGTCAAGAGTGCTGCCGGCTGGATTTGGTATGCGGAAAGCGGCACATAAGCGGAAAATCTGCGGCGTATCTTTTGGTATGCAGTCCGGTTTTCGGATTTTGAAAAATTTGCAGTGTAAAAAACAGGCTTTCAGGAAAAAGAAATAATATACGATATGAAAAAAAGGAGTGATCGGAATGGCCGGAAAATTTACGGTATCATTAGCCGAAATTATCAATGAATTTCACTTGGAGACAATCTATATTCCGAAGGATCCGCAGGAGATTCTGATTGATGAAAACGATGTAACAAGACCAGGCTTACAGCTGATGGGATTTTATGAATACTTTAACCCGGAACGCATGCAGATCATCGGAAAGATGGAATTTGCCTATCTTTCTACAATTGACGAGGAAACCAGAACCCAGCGGCTGGATATGCTGATGTCCCGTCACATTCCGGCGCTGATTATTGCCCGGGAACTGCCGTATTTCTCCGAAATGCTGGATCTGGCCAAAAAATATGATGTACCGCTCCTGCGCAGCAAGGAGAGTACCTCCAACTTCATTTCCGGTTTGATTGCCTTTTTGAATCTGAATCTGGCACCCCGTATCACGCGTCACGGCGTACTGATCGAGATTTATGGTGAAGGCGTATTCATCACCGGCGAAAGCGGTGTCGGTAAAAGTGAAACGGCAATTGAGCTGGTAAAGCGCGGTCACCGCCTGGTTGCAGACGATGCAGTCGAAATCCGGAAGGTGTCCAATATCAGTCTGGTGGGAAGCTCCCCGGACAATATCCGTCACTTCCTGGAACTGCGCGGTATTGGCATTATTAACGCACGCCGCCTGTTTGGTATCGGTGCAGTAAAAAATACAGAAAAAATCGAACTGATTGTGGAAATGGAGCAGTGGAATCCGGAGAAAATTTATGACCGGATGGGCGTGGATACACAGTTTGCCACCATTCTGGGCGTAAAGATTCCGATGTTGACCATTCCGGTAAAGCCGGGACGTAACCTGGCTGTTATTCTGGAGGTTGCGGCAATGAATAACCGTCAGAAGAAGATGGGCTATAATGCGGCAACGGAACTGTTGGACCAGCTGGGTCTGGATATGGAATCCAAGGAAGTCATTAAGGACTACGATGCATTTTAATGCATGCTGTGCGTATAATAGAACAGCATGTTTGTAAATTGTGGAAAGAAGCCTGTGCAGTTCTCTGTAAATTCAGCGGAATTTTGCAACGGCTTTCCACAAAGACACAGGTTTTCAGAAACGATACACCCAAGGAATTTGCTGCCGCGGACATGCGGAGCGGAATTCGATAGGAGTTGGAGACGAAATGATGGAAAATTGGCAGGAACTCACTGCGTTGTGCGAGACATGCGGATGCAGTGTGCGGTATGCGGAGCCGCTCCGGAATCATACAACATTTCGGATTGGCGGAAATTGCGGGGCGTTTGTCAGCATTAACAGCATCGAGACGCTTCGCCGGGTATTGGCGCTTTGCCGGGAAAAGCAGTACCCGTATCTGGTGCTGGGAAACGGAAGCAATGTGCTGGCTGCGGACAGCGGCTATGCAGGTGTGATTCTGCACCTGGGACACGACTTTTCCGAAATTCAGCAAAAGGGCAGTGAACTGTTTTGTGAATCCGGCGCAACCCTAGCGCGAATTGGAAAATATGCGCTGGAAGAATCCCTGACTGGCATGGAGTGCCTGGCCGGAATTCCCGGCACAGTAGGCGGCGCGCTGTATATGAATGCCGGGGCATACGGCGGTGAAATGGCAGATGTTGTAGTGTCTGCCAGCTATATGCTGCCGGACGGTACAATAACGGAGATTCCCCGGGAAAAGATGGAACTGGGATACCGGCGCAGCATTTTCCGGGAAATGGACGGCATTATTGTCGGCATAACTCTGCGGCTTCAGCCGGGAAATTACGGCGAAATCAAAGCGGAAATGGATACCCTGATGGGACGGCGCCGGGCCAAGCAGCCGCTGGAACTCCCCAGCGCCGGCAGCACATTCCAGCGCCCGGTGGGAAACTATGCGTCCTTTTTGATTGATCAGTGCGGTTTGAAGGGTGCAAGTGTCGGCGATGCACAGGTGAGCACCAAGCATGCCGGATTTGTGGTCAATACCGGAAAGGCGACATGTCATGACGTATTGGAATTATGCGATTTTGTCAAGCAAACCGTTTTGGAAAAAACCGGCTATCAGCTGGAACTGGAACCGGTTTTCGTAGGCGATTCGGAAAAGCCATAATCGTTTCTGTGGCAGTTCTTTGCAGCCGCCGCAGGAAAAATGCAGAAAGCGAGGAATGGGAAAGATGCAGGAAGAGGTTCGGATGCATGTAGTGGTTGTGACGGGAATGTCTGGCTCCGGAAAATCTGTTGTCATGGATGTTTTGGAGGATATTGGATATTATTGCATTGACAATCTGCCGCCCCAGCTGATCGGAAAATTCGTGGATATCTGCCGGGAATCTGAAAATCATCTGCAAAAGCTGGCGATTGCAGCAGATCTTCGCTCCGGAGAGATGTTTGCAGATGCATACCGTGTACTCCTGGATCTGGAACGGCAGGTTGACCTGGATGTGAAAATCTTGTACATTGAGGCGGCGGATGAGGTAATCATCAAGCGGTACAAGGAAACTAGACGGAAGCATCCTCTGGATGAACGGTTTGGCGGATCGCTGCACCATGCCATTGCCTATGAACGGCAGCAGCTGCTGCGGGTAAAGGAAATCGCGGATTATTATATTGAAACCTCCTACTTTTCCGCTGCACAGCTGAAGGAACAGATCAAGGAAATTTTCCTGGACAATACCTCAGACTCTCTTTCCATTAAGGTGACTTCGTTCGGGTTCAAATACGGGGTTTCGACCGAGTCGGATCTGGTGTTTGATGTGCGCTGTCTGCCCAATCCCTATTATATTGAAACGCTGCGGCATCATACCGGCTGTGAAAAATGTGTGCAGGATTATGTGATGTCCTTTGAGCAGTCGCAGACATTGTTTGCAAAGATTGCAGATCTGATGGATTTTTTGATACCGCTTTACATCCAGGAGGGAAAAAGCCGCCTTGTCATTTCCTTTGGCTGCACCGGCGGAAAGCATCGCTCTATTACTTTTGCAGAGAAAATCGGAGACTATCTGATTTCCAAGGGAATGCATGTCATCAAACAGCATCGGGATATTGGAAAGGATCGGCCATAAGAATCTGGCGCTTTTCGATCTTTTCCGTATCTGCACAGACGTTTAAGAACGGAGGCGCGGAAGATTATGTCATTTTCAAACGATGTCCGGACTGAAATTGCAAAGAGTATCATTGACCGGGATCGTCAGTTTGCCTGTCTGTATGGCGTTTTGCTGTATTGCCGTACTTTTACAGCAGAACAAATTGTACTGCAAAGTGAAAGCGATGTCTATGCAAAATTGATTCCGTCCCTGTTTCAGTCTGTATTTCATTGGAAGCTGCTTCCGGATGCCAGAACAGCCGGACGGGATAATAATTCCGCTGTGGTCAGCTTTCGTATCACGGATCCGGAGCAGATCGGGCAGATATGCAGTACATATCACATTCATCCGGAAAAGCGGGAGATTCGTCTCTCTAATCTGGTCAACAACAGCCTGAGTTCATTTCTGGCCGGGGTTTATTTTGGCTGCGGCAGCGTGATGGATCCAAACAAGGAGTATCACCTGGAATTTAATACGCCCTCGGAGCTGCTGTGCAGCGATCTGCAAAAGCTCCTCCGAAGCATTGGCGTCAGCGGCGGATGCATTCTGCGGAAAAATATGTATGTGCTCTATCTGAAGGACAGCGAACACATTGAAGACACGCTCACATATATGGGGGCACAGCAGTGCACTATTGAACTGATGAACATTAAAATCCGGAAGGATATGCGTAACAAGGCTAACCGGGTGCGGAACTGCGATGAAGCCAATATCAATAAGGTGGTCAGCGCAGCCATGCGGCAGACAGAGGATATTCGCTGGATTATGAAGTGCGGCCGTATGGAAACGCTCTCTCCGGAGCTGCGGGAGCTGGCACAGCTGCGCCTGGAAAACCCGGAGTTGAGCCTAAAGGAACTGGGAGAACTGCTGTCTGTTCCCCTGGGACGTTCCGGTGTCAATCACCGGTTTCAAAAAATTGCGGCGATTGCAGAGGAGCTGAGGAGTCATGCCGTCCATTCCGAATGATGCATTTGTGCATTTGCATGTCCATAGTGAATACAGCCTGCTGGACGGTGCCTGCCGGATTTCAGAGATGATGTCTCACATAAAGGCAATGGGACAAAAGGCGGTTGCATTGACCGATCACGGCGTGATGTACGGCGTGATGCCATTTTATCAGGCGGCAAAGACTGCCGGACTTCATCCGGTGATTGGATGTGAGGTCTATGTGGCGCAGCGGACGCGCCATGACCGGGAACACCGCCTGGACGGAAAAAGTTATCACCTGGTCTTGCTGTGTCAGAATCAGACCGGATACCGAAACTTAGTAAAGCTGGTTTCTCTGGCCAGCCTGGAGGGCTTTTATCATAAACCTCGTGTAGATTGGGAATTGCTGACGCAATATCATGAAGGACTGATCTGTCTTTCCGGGTGCCTGGCCGGCGAAATTCCCAGGCTGTTGTCAGAAGGCTCTTATGAAGCTGCAAAAGAGAAGGCGCTGCAATACCAGCGCCTTTTTGGTCAGGAAAATTATTACCTCGAACTGCAAAATCACGGGATTGCGGAGCAGCAGAGAATTCTTCCGTTGCTGCTGCGAATTTCCCGGGAAACCGGAATTCCGGTTGCTGCAACGAATGATGCCCACTATATTGCAAAAAAAGATGCCGCCATGCAGGACGTGCTCCTGTGCATTCAAACAGGAAAGACCATTCAGGATCCGGACGGCATGCATTTTGAAACCCAGGAATTTTATCTGAAATCCACAGAAGAAATGGCGTCCTTGTTTCGGGATGTGCCGGAAGCGATTACGAATACTGGAAAAATTGCGGCGCGCTGTCAGGTGGAGTTTCAGTTTGATCAGATATACCTGCCCCGTTTTACAATGGAAGGGGTAACAGACTGCCGGAAGCTGTTTCTGACGCTGTGCAAAAAAGGGCTGGAAAAGCGGTATGGTACGCCGCCGCGCCCGGAAGCTGTCCAGCGCATGAAGCAGGAGATTGGGGTAATTACCCAGATGGGCTATGTGGACTATTTCCTGATCGTCTGGGATTATATCCGCTTTGCCCGGAGTGCAGGGATTCCGGTGGGGCCGGGGAGAGGCTCCGGCGCCGGAAGTATCTGCGCCTACTGCATGGAAATCACGCAGGTAGATCCGCTGCAATACCATCTGCTGTTTGAGCGGTTTCTGAACCCAGAACGTGTCAGTATGCCGGATTTTGATATTGATTTCTGCATTGAAGGGCGGCAGCGTGTCAAAGAATATGTCGTTGAAAAATACGGCGCTGACCATGTGTCTGAGATCATCACCTTTGACCTGATGAAGGCGCGGGGGGCTGTTCGGGATACTGGCCGTGCCATGGGGATTTCCTACGGCTTGTGCGATAAAATCGCAAAGTCAATCGATTCCCGCAGCACCATTTCTGAGGCGATGCAGCGGAGTGACGGCGCAGATCTGCGAAAGCTGTATGAAACCGATGCCACTGCCAAAAAGCTTCTGGACATGGCGATGCGGCTGGAAGGCATGCCGCGGCATGCTTCTACCCATGCGGCTGGTGTGCTGATTTCCGCAGTGCCGATTACTGATCTGGTTCCGCTGCAGCGGAATGAGGAGTCAGTTGTAACACAGTATCCTATGGGCGTTCTGGAAACCATGGGGCTTTTGAAATTTGATTTTCTGGGTCTGCGGAATCTGACTATAATCCGGAACTGCGTCCAGGCGATTCAGCAGTATGAACCGGCGTTTCAGATTGATGCTATTCCGTTGGATGATCCGGCTGTTTATGCAATGATGGCAAAAGGGGATACCACCGGGGTGTTTCAGTTTGAAAGCGCCGGAATGCGGCGTGTGCTGACACGGCTTCAGCCGCAGAATCTGGAGGATCTGACTGCGGTGCTTTCCCTTTATCGGCCGGGGCCGCGCGCTTCGATTGATAAGTATCTGGAAAATCGGCGGCATCCGGAGCAGATCCAGTATGCGCATCCGCTCCTGGAACCAATTTTGAAACCAACCTATGGATGTATGATCTATCAGGAGCAGGTTATGGAAATCTGCCGTACCTTGTGCGGCTATTCCTACGGGCGCGCCGATATTGTGCGCCGTGCCATGGCCAAGAAAAAGCAGGATGTCATGGAACGGGAACGGCAGGTATTTATTTACGGCAGTGATGGCGCAGACGGAAGCAGTCCCTGCTGCGGCGCGGCGGCAAACGGCGTTTCACCAGAAGTGGCAAATAAAATTTTTGACGAGATTTCCGGTTTTGCAGCGTATGCATTCAACAAGTCTCACGCAGTGGCATACGCGCTTTTGGCGTATCAGACGGCCTATTTGAAATGCCATTACTTTGCAGACGATATGGCGGCGCTCCTGACCAGCGTAATGGGAGAGCCGGGGAAGATTATGGAATACCTGTCTGCATGTCAGGCTTCCGGTGTTCCTGTGCTTCCGCCCCATGTCAATGACAGCACTGCGGCATTTGTACGGGAGGGAAATGCCATTCGCTTCGGTTTGTTGGCGGTAAAAAACCTGGGAAAGGGCTTGATTGCCGGAATTGTGCAGGAGCGGGAGGAACACGGACGATATACCAGTTTTTCTGATTTTATAAAGCGTACCCAGGGGCTGCATCTGAATCGTCAGGCGCTGGACAGCCTGATTTCCTGCGGCGCACTGGACAACCTGGGCGTAAATCGCCGGCAGATGCATGAGAATCAGGATCTGCTGCTGGAACGGTATCGGAATGCCGGAAATGCCATTGTGGCTGGACAAATGGATTTGTTCAGCGGAATGCAAGCGCAGTCTGCGAATACAGAGGATGCCCTTCCGTTTGCGCCGGAATTCTCCGCAGAGGCTCTGCTGCGAATGGAGCACGACAGTCTCGGATTTTATTTGTCCGGGCATCCGTTGGATCATGTGCAATGGATGGCGGAACTGTTTCATGCGAAGCATGCGGCGGCACTGCGGGAGCTTCCGGATGCTTCACAGGTACTGCTCTTTGTCACAGTGCAGCAAATCAAACAGCATGTCACCAAACAGGGAGATGTAATGTGTTTTCTCACTTGTGAAGACCGTACCGGACAGGCGGACTGTGTGGTATTCCCCAAGCTATATCCGGTGGTGCGGCAAAAACTGCACCCGGACGCTGTTCTTTGCGTGCGGGGGCGGATTTCTCAGAAGGAAGAAAGCGTCAGTGTGTTGTGTGACAGCCTGCTGACAGAGGAAGAGATGCAGCGTACCTTTGCGCAATGGCATCTTTGCATTAAGCTGCATTCCGGTGATCAGGCGGCAGTACAGCAGGCGCTGAACTGGGCACAGGAGCACAGGGGAACAGTGCCGCTGTGCTTTTATCTGACGGATCAGAAGCGCATGCTGATGCTGAAAAAGAAAATGACAGTTGCGGTGAGTGAGGCCTCTGTGCGGCAACTTCAAACACATTTTACCTCTTCTCAAATCGGGATGATTGAAAAAAACTGATGAGTATGTTCGTATGCGCGGCGCTTGCACAAAAATTGCCGGATGCCGCAAAAAGTGGAGAATTGCGCAAAAAACACAACAGTTATGCCGATACATGTTAATTTTTTGGAAAAGCACTTGACATTGGGCGAAATATCAGTATAATAATATAGGAGTAAAATGAATGCATACGGCGTTTCGCCGGAGTTCATGATTTCAATTTTTAGCCATGCGGCGGAATGGGAGTATACGTTATGATTAAAACAATTGGTGTATTGACAAGCGGCGGCGATGCGCCGGGTATGAATGCTGCGGTACGTGCTGTTGTCCGTACTGCGCTGAAAAAGGGTATGACCGTATATGGCATCAAGCGTGGTTACTGTGGTCTGATTGATGACGATATTGTGCCTATGGACGAACTGAGTGTTGCCGGCATTATCAATAGAGGCGGAACAATGCTGTATACTGCAAGAAGTGCAGAGTTCCGGACAGAAGAAGGCGTATTAAAGGCAAAGGAAACTTGTGAAAAGTATGGTCTGGAAGGCTTGGTAGTCATCGGCGGTGACGGTTCTTTCCGCGGCGCTGCTGACCTGTCTGCACACGGCATTCTGTGTGTAGGTCTGCCGGGTACCATCGACAACGATATTGCATGCACAGATTATACCATCGGCTATGACACAGCGATGAATACTGCAATGGAACTGATGGACAAGCTGTCTGATACCAGTCAGTCTCACGATCGCTGCAGCGTTGTAGAAGTTATGGGACGCGGTGCAGGATATATTGCGGTTAATACTGGTGTGGCTTCCGGTGCACTGGAAATCATTACAAAGGAAATGCCGTATGACCTGGACAAGGTTGCAAAGAAGATGCTGGAATTCAAGGCAAGAGGCAAGCAGAACTTTATCGTTGTTGTTGCTGAAAATGTAGGCCATGCAGAAGAAATTTCCAAGCTGCTCCAGGAAAAGACCGGTATTGAATCCCGTGCCACTATTCTGGGACATGTACAGCGCGGCGGCTCTCCGACAGTTCGCGACCGTGTTGCAGCAACCCAGATGGGATACTATGCAGTAGAGCTTCTGGAACAGGGAATTGGCAACCGTGTTGTTGGCATGCAGGGCGGCAACATCGTAGACTTCGATATTCAGGAAGCACTGTCTATGAAGAAGCCGTATGATGAAAAGCTGCATCAGATTGCAGAAGATGTTGCATTCTAAAACATAATTCCGTAAAGAGAAAGCGGATCTGGCATTGGACAGATTCGCTTTTTGTTTTATCAGCAAATACTTGCTTTTTTTGACAATTGGTGGTATAATAAATAAAAGATTCTGTTTGAAAATCAGAGGCAAAACTGCCTCACAGGAAAGGAAACATTGCATATGAATACCATTGGATTTTTAGGTGCCGGCAACATGGGCGCTGCAATTATGAAGGGGATTGCCGGGAGTGACTTTGCAGCAGACACAGAGTTGTATGCTTATAATCCCACTGCCGCTAAGGTGGATGCGCTGGCACCCTTTGGCGTGAAAAAGTGTGAAAGCGAAGCAGAGGTGGCTTCTGTCTGCAAATATCTGTTTCTTGCAATAAAACCCCAGATGTTTGAGGCTGTACTCCCGAAAATTGCAGGTGCCGTGACAGCCGATACTGTACTGATTTCCATTGCAGCCGGAATTGGCATGGATTATATTCGAAAGATGACACGGCCGGATGCAAAGGTGGTTCTGGCTATGCCGAATACGCCCCTTTTGCTGGGAGCCGGTGCAACTGCACTGGCTACAGAAGAGCCGGTAACTGCGGAAGAATTTGCCGTTGTGCAGGAGATTTTTGGTTCCTGCGGCATGACTGCTGTGATTGCACCAGAACAGATGAAGGAGATCATTGCCATTAATGGCAGCAGTCCCGCGTTTATTTATCTGTATGCAAAGGGATTTTTGGATTACGCTGCAAAAACCGGATTGCCGGAAGAATCGGCAAAGGCACTTTTTGCACAGACTTTGATTGGCTCTGCAAAGATGATCACCGATTCCGGTTATGACCTGAACGAATTGATTCACCAGGTTTCGTCTCCGGGCGGCACAACGCTGGCTGGTCTGGATCGTTTGTATGAAGGCAGATTATTGCAGGTGGTAGAGGATGCCTGCGAAAATTGCACGAAGCGTGCCTATGAATTGTCCAAGTAAAAGCCGCCTGGGATTCTATTGAGAGGACAGACTGCATACGCTGTTAGCAACAACTTGCAAACGGAGGAATGCAGAATGCGGATTCAAAAAAGAACGGTATTATCCACGGCGGAACGGAGACAACGCTTGCTGCTGTTTTTGTTTGGCATAATTTTATGCGGTGTGGCAGTCCATACGCTTTTGCTGCGCCGGATGCCGGATGCATCAGTGTGTCAGGTGCTTTTTCGATACCTGCTTCCTACAGAGCAGCTGGATCAGGCCAGGTGGGTGCTGGCCGCGGCCAGACAGGGAATATTTTTCCTGTTGGGGTGGTTTCTGCTGGGATTTTCTGCGGTGGGACAGCCCGGTGCAGTTTTTCTTTTGGGGGGATATGGGATGTCCCTGGGGAAAATTTTAATGCAGGCCGCAGGAAACAGCAGTGGAAGCTGGTTGCATCTGCCGGGAATTTTGGTTTATTATATTCCGTTTTCCATATGGATGGTTCTGGCGGCTCGGGAATCGCTTCGCTTTTCCCTTTACTTTACACGGTACGGCTTTCAGGATGCGCCGGAGGAACAAATGCGCTATCATTTGCGGATGTATCTTATTCGCTTTTTGGTGCTGCTGCTATTTCTCTGTGCGTTCTCTCTGCTGTATCGTCTGGGGGATTCCGGCGTTCGGTGGCTGATTTCTGTGGGTGGATAATCTGCGCAGACGCTGATACTGAAAGATGTGTGAAACTTGTTGAAACATGGGGGCCTTTTGATTTCAACAGAAAGGTTGTATCAATTTATGGGTTTGTTTAAAAATAATTATGAGCGTGCCGGATCCGGTATTGCCAAAAACGCACCGAAGAAAAAAGGCTTTTTTCGGTACATGGAGATTTTCGGGAGAAAGTTCTGGAAGCTGACGGAACTGAATCTGCTCTGTTCTCTGTTCTTTTTGCCGGTTTTGGCGGCTGTGTTTATCTTTTTTTCCGGAAGGATTTCGGCGCAGCTGTCCTGGATTTTGATTGCGGCATGTCTGCTCTTGTTTGCAGTTCTGATAGGTCCGGCAGTTGCCGCTGCAACGAAAATTCTTCGGAACTTTGTGATGGAAAAGCCAACATTTCTGGTGCATGACTTTTTCCGGACCTTTCGGGCAGAATTCAAGCACAGTGTGTGGATCGGATTGCTGGACTGTTTGCTGGCGTGCTGTGTTTCGGCGGCATGCTATATTTATCCGAAGCTGATTGAGCAGACTGGCAGCAAGATGTTCTACGTTTTGTTTGCCATTACGCTCAGTGTAGCGCTGATTGTGCTGATAATGAATTTCTACATGTTTTTAATGTTGGTTTCTACCAATCTTTCCCTGAAAAATGTGGTGAAAAACTCGCTGGCACTGTCTATTGTGGCATTGAAACGGAATATTGTAACGCTCCTGATTATCGCCGCTTTTGTTGCAGTTTATGTTCTGCTGCTGTTCTATGTGAATCTGAAATATTCGATGATTCTCCTGTTCCTCCTGCCATTTTTGCCGGCTTCCTGGATCGGGCTTGCTGTGGTATTTCAGAGCTATCCCGTAATTCAAAAATACATTATCAACCCGTATTATGAACAACGCGGTGAGGTGAATCCAGAGCTGATGCCGGGATCTACCGCTGAGGAAGAAACTGTATTCGAAGATATGGGCGGCAAAGAAAAGCCAATTGAACCTGGTGCACAGGGCAAAAACAAAAAGTCCGGCGGCAGAAGCGCCGGAAAATCACATAAAGGAAAAATTATTTCTTAATTCACAGAAAAAAGCCTTTACAATCTGCTGAAAATGTGGTATAATACTCTTTGTCATGTACTTGGATTCTGGAGTAAGCCCGTAACCGGGAATTCACCTGCCTTTTTCTATGTGCATAGACGAAATTCTCAATGAGGTGAAAATTATGCTGTTGAAAGAAGAAAAAACTGAAGTTATCGTAAACAACCGGACACATGAAAAGGATACTGGTTCTCCGGAAGTACAGATCGCTATTCTGACCAGAAGAATCAATGATCTGACTGCACATCTGAAGACACACAAGAATGATCATCATTCCAGAAGAGGTCTGCTGAAGATGGTTGGTCACAGAAGAAATCTTCTGAACTACCTGAAGAAGAAGGACGTAAACCGTTATCGTGCAACAATTGAAAAGCTCGGTATCCGTAAGTAAGAGTTTTTTTGTGGGAAAGGCAGCACAGAGTGTAGCTCTGTCTGCCTTTCTGTGTTATATGACATCGATTTCAATTCGATCTTGAATGGATCTTGTGCCGGGAAATGACCAGGATATCGATTTTGCCGCACGGCTGGAATCGGGAAAGGAAAATGAGAACCCCCATGTTTGAAAAAGTACATAAATTTGAAACCACTTTTGCCGGACGGCCGCTGTCCGTAGAAACCGGCAAAACCTGTGAACTGTCTAACGGATCTTGTTGGGTTCGTTACGGCGATACTGTTGTTATGGCAAATGTCACTGCAAGTGCAAAGCCGAGAGAAGGCATTGATTTCTTCCCGCTGTCAGTAGACTATGAGGAACGGATGTATTCTGTGGGAAAAATCCCCGGCTCTTTCACCAAGCGGGAAGGGAAGCCCTCAGAAAAGGCGATCCTGACTTCCCGTATGGTAGACCGTCCGATTCGTCCCCTGTTCCCGAAGTCTATGCGGAATGACGTTTCCGTAGTCATGACAGTTATGGCAGTGGATCCGGACTGTGCACCGGATATTGTAGGTATGATTGCCACTTCTATTGCACTGTCTATTTCAGATATTCCGTGGAATGGGCCGATTGCCGGCATCAGCGTTGGTCTGGTAGACGGCGAAATCGTGCTGAATCCTACATTGGAACAGCGCCAGCATAATGACCTCCACCTGACAGTTGCCGGAACCAAGGATAAAATTGTAATGATTGAAGCCGGCGCCAATGAAGTGCCGGAGGACACCATGCTCCAGGCAATCCTTACCGGACATGAAGAAATCAAAAAAATGGTTGCCTTTATTTCTGAGATTCAGAGCCAGATCGGAAAGGACAAGTTCACATTTGAAGCGCATGAAGTAGATGCAGAGCTGTTCCGGGATGTAGACGAAATGGTGCACGAACAGGTGGCACATGCACTGGATACCAATGACAAGAACGAACGGGATGCAAGACTCCGTCCGATTATTGATGCGGCACACGAACGGTTTGACGCAGTTTGCGGCGAAGAAACCGGCATGATTGATGAGTGCTTGTATTTGATCCAGAAGAAAATCGTTCGCACATGGCTCTATGAGGGCAAGCGTGTAGATGGACGCGGCATTGATGAGATTCGTCCTCTTGCTGCGGAAGTCGGCGTACTGCCGCGCGTACATGGTACTGGACTCTTCACCCGCGGTCAGACACAGGTACTGACGGTGGCAACACTTGGCCCGGTCAGCGACAGCCAGAAGCTGGATGGACTGGATGAGGAAACCTCTAAGCGGTATATGCACCAGTACAATTTCCCGTCCTATTCCGTCGGGGAAACCAAGCCCAGCCGCGGCCCGGGACGGCGTGAAATTGGTCACGGCGCACTGGCAGAGCGTGCCCTGGTTCCGGTTCTGCCTACGGTAGAAGAATTCCCGTATGCAATGCGTCTGGTTTCCGAGGTGCTTTCTTCCAATGGTTCTACCTCTCAGGCTTCGATCTGCGGTTCTACATTGGCGTTGATGGATGCCGGTGTTCCGATTCATGCACCGGTTGCCGGTATTTCCTGCGGTCTGATTACACTGCCCGGCAGTGATGAATTCAAGACTATGGTGGATATCCAGGGTCTGGAAGACTTCTTTGGTGATATGGACTTTAAGGTTGGCGGTACCAAGAAGGGTATTACTGCCATTCAGGTAGATATTAAGGTAGATGGTTTGACACCGGCCATTATTGCAGAGGCATTTGAAAAGACCAGAAAGGCACGTTTGTACATTCTGGATGAGATTATGCTGAAAGCAATTCCGGCACCTCGTGATCATGTAGGCGAATATGCACCGAAGATGATGCAGATTCAGATTCCGGTGGACAAGATTCGTGATGTAATTGGTCAGGGCGGAAAGGTGATTCAGAAGATTTCTGCGGACTGCAATGTGAAAATTGATGTTAATGAGGACGGTCATGTCTTTATCAGCGGCATTTCACAGGAAGGCTGTCAGAAGGCATATCAGATCATTGAAACCATTGCCATTGATCCGGAAATCGGTTCTATTTACAAGGGTAAGGTTGTTTCCATTAAACCGTTTGGCGCATTTGTCGAAATTGCACCGGGACGGGATGGTCTGGTGCATATTTCCAAGCTGGATAAGGAACACGTTGATCAGGTAGAAGATGTGGTTTCTGTCGGGGATGCGATTATCGTCAAGATTATGGACATCAAGGACGGAAAGATCAGCCTTTCCCGCAAGGACGCACTGGAAGAACTGGAAGCGCGCCGGAAGCAAAAGGAAGCTGAATAAGCGAAATAAAATCCATGCAGTATCTATAAAACAATTTTATGTGATGCTGTCTAAAAAGAAAAAGCTGTGCAACGAAAGAATTGCACAGCTTTTTTGTATATGGAAAGAGCAATTATTCCTTGGGGGTATTGTCAGAGGAATCCTTTTCTTTCAGGAACAGGGTGATTATCAGTGCTGCTGCGAAGATCACGGAAAGAACTGCCCATACAACCAGATCACCAAAGTTTTCGCTCATGTTTGCAAAGGCGAAAATAGCAGCCAGTGCGTACAAGATGATAGATGCAATGGTGCCACCCTTTGTTTTTCTGGCAGCAATTGCAACAATGCCAGCTGCCAGCAGGAAAAGTCCTGTGAACATTCCACCAGCACCGCTGGAACTTTCTGCTTCGGAAATTGCCTCTCCGATACCGGCAGCACAGGACTGGAATCCTACAACCACGGAAATCACAATGGACAGAATGCCCAAAACCAGCCGCAGAATGACTGCACCGTTTTTATAAATTGTCTTTTGTCCTTTTGCCATGATAAAATACCTCTGCTTTCTGCTTATTGTATGGAAACCTTGATTGGATCAGATTCCGCCACGGTTTCATAATTGCTGTTGCTGATGACCAGCTTGAATTCCAACTCATTCATTTC
>UMGJ01078954.1_pt1 | contig 24962 bp, 33 predicted proteins | sample 1965221 | NCBI WGS metagenome assembly UMGJ01 (sample SAMEA4836067, study PRJEB28245) | human gut metagenome | biome: gut microbiome; material: fecal sample | place: Denmark | collected 2008
AATCAAATACTACTGTTCCTTTTTTATCAAATAATCCCATTATTCAATCTCCTTTAGAAATTTATCTAGCTGATTCCAAATCTCCCTGATCCCGTATTTGTCCGTGGTAAAAAGTAACTTTTTATTAGCATAAAATGCAAATTCAGGTTCATTTGTTTCGGAATCAACTAATTCCTGAATCTCTAAACTCTCTGATTCAAAGAAACAAGATTTATATTCAATCATCAACTATCTCCTCTTTACTCCATCGTCTACCTGCAAATACACATGTCAATCTTTTTTTCTGAAGCTGGTACAAAATAGAATAAGCATATTTATTTAATCTTGAATCCATTTCTCTCACGGTTGGTTTCGTCTTTCGATAGTATGTTCTATTATACTGATATTCATATCCATTCTTCAGACGGATTACATTTACAGTCATTGTTACTTTGTACATTCACCTATCTCCATGTAGAAACTATTTAGCAATCCAAAATCCGAAATTAAATCAAGAATACATTTCTTTTGATTGTCGTTGAATTCATTCCAGTGAGTAGATAAGAATTTCTGCTGTTTATCTGAAATAAGAAGAATTTTACCTTCAGAATCTCTTGCTCTTTTATATACATCTGAAGTACGAATACATATGAATCCATATAAGAGAAGTGTATCTTCATCCAAATTCGCATTTCTAGGTCTAGGCAATTCACACATATTGACTATCTTAGTAGCCGTTGAAAGATGAGAATAATATGGTGCTTCATAGAAATATCCGTTAGGTGCAAGATATCCAGAAAGGCATTTATGAAATTCTCTCATTATTACTCCTTTTCTAGTATTGCGTTCATAACTCTGCGAGCAGATTGATATGGATTAGAAAACATTTCGTATCCTCCAACAGAATCCTCATCTTCAATTTGAATTTCGTTTTTATCAAGCCAATCCTGCAAAGATACTGCATTATCCATAGCTTTTTCAGCATATCGCTGTCTTTTTATGATTAGATCTAGAACATACTTAGGAATCTTCATATCTTCTCCTTACACGTATATGATTAGTTTAATTGATCCATTACAAAGTAGAAATGGCATGAATTCAATTACTGACATGCTTGAATATTTACTTTCAATCGCTTTTGCAATGTCCATTCTATCTAGAATGACTCCTTTATTGTCTCTAAAGTCTACATCATAAACATTCTTGCTATGGATGAGTAACTGATATACAGACATATTATCACTCCTTATGCATCAAAGAATAATAGTTAGAAATGTTTTCAACAATTTTTAGAACAACTTTATTCAAATCAGTATCGTTGTGTTTAATTGCGTCACAAACAGCATCTGCATAGATATCCCTAGGCAGCAGCTTAACGATATCGCTCATTGCTCTAGTATATCCTTCAAAAGTAACATGACGAAGGAAAGGAATAGCATTCCAATTATAATACTTAATGATTTTTGAAAACATCTCAATATCATCACGCATGATATCAAAAATGTGCGGAGTATCGACACCCTTGAAGCTACCTCTATACACCTCAGAAGTATGTTGTTCATAGTTATAACCAATAACAAGGTCATCATCCTCACTGACAAATGCGTACCAGCCGGCACCGTCGTGACTAAAATCAACCTTAGCTGTCATATAAACAACCTCCTAAAAAGAAAATCAGTGTAGATATCTAAATTGATATCTACACTGATTATAACGATTTTTATTTATTCTGCTTTGTACTCCCATCTAACGGTTCCAGAATCAAATACTTGTGCGTATCCGTGCTCTTCCATTATTTCTTTCTCTGTCTTTTTATCAATGTCAATTGAATCGTCATTGAATAGGTTTCTTAGATTCTTTTTCTGACAAGATACTCTGTTATAGTAGCTATCATCTAAAACATTTACCCAAACATAACCTGGGTAAGATGAATTTACTGACTCAAACCCCAATGTAGAATATAGATTTCCTCTAGTGTGAGCCTTATCTGAGAATGAAACAATGTTGCATTTTTCATGATTATCAATAAAATATTTGAATAGCTTACTAGCACCTCCTACAACAGATGTATTCAGCTTAGAACAAAATCTAGATAATTCAACAAAGTTGTCTTCACCTGTGTAACCTATAGTATTTCTGACCTTGTTGAATGTCATAACAGATACTAGTTCATCTGTACCTTTTATCCTCAGTCCTAATCTAATACTTGCAGAAAGAGATCCTTGTCTATGATTATCATCGAGAAATTTACAACAATCCTCATTTGACAAATTGCAAACATATGTATTTCTCGCAAATATCTTTTTCTCTGACTTTCCTAATATGTTTTTCAACATTGAAAGAATAATTTCTCTCTTATGCTCCCATTCATACCCGAATATATGAAACAAAAACACTCCCTGCTTTTCACACATATCCGTTTTCATCTTATGATAAGAAGGCATCTTACGTGGTTGTCCCCATGGATCGCTAAATGAAGAATTATGAGTAGCAGTAGGATTGCACTCAATTCCTACTTTGAAATCAGGTAGGTAGAAATCCAATTCATATGGATCTATAACTTTTCTGCAATTCCTTATGAAAGTAATTCCCTCGTCTTTAAGAAATTGATTTATTTCTATCTCTACTGTACTTGATCTAAAAGTTGCAATGTCCCGTAGTCCATTTTCTATCAATATGTCGTAAATAGTTGTGTCTGTGCATCCTGTTAATCTGCATATCTCTTTTACAGAAGGAATATGGTCAAAGTGAGATTCTATAAATTTTTTAGGATCTTCCTTAAATTCTATGAAACAAGATGCTTTTGACGGATCATTTATCTTTTTCGATAAACCTTCATAAGAATTAGCCCAGCTTCTAGATCCATATTTAGCTATACACGTTTCTACTGCCTTAGCTTTGACAGAATCAGTCCTTGCAGGAACGATATCACCATACTTAGATAAATTTGTAATTTCTATTTTTCTACGAAGCTCAGTTGAAGCCATACCGATGCCACCATGGTTTCTTACACTTGTATCTATCATTTTTTTTATGACTTGTTCATTGCAAGTTGGACCGTTTCCTCCATATCTAGATTGATTCGTCTCAATCTGCTTTTGCTTTATTTTATCATTCTTAAGCGGAGAAGTAGTACCAAATCGAGCCAAGCAAGTCTCTCTAAACTTTTGCTTATATTCATCAGTTTTAGAAAAATGATCTACTCCATACTTTTCAAAAGTAGTTGCTCTTATCTTCTCCTTTACTTCACCTGTTTGAAAAACGCAGCTTTTTCCGTATTTTTCAAGGTTAGTCCTTTCGATCAGTTTTTGTCTGCATTCGTATGAACACGAAGTAGGCCCAACAGACATATCCCTTATTTCAACAGGCTTACCACAAACAGGACATTTTCCATAATGTTTATCATAGCAGTATATTCGTCTTCTAGAAGTTGTTTCGAATATTTTTCCGCAATATGCACATTTCCTTTTATAAACAGAAGAAGAATATGAATTATTTTTTCTGCAGGTGCTTACAGCTTTTTCTGCTGACAATTTTGCTATTCCAGATTCTTTTACATATATCGCCCTACATTTTGAGCAGCACGTTTTTTGCGTATAAGGATGTTTAAGTTCAAATACTTTTCCGCATACAATACAAACAGCAGTATGGCAATCGCTACATACCGCCGTTCTGTGGTTAGCTTCAAATGTTTTACCGCATCTTACACATACATATTCTTTCATCAGTTTCACTCCCTGCACAGATATATAAATACATCGAGTTAGCTGAAAGTGCAGTTTCAGCAAGGCCGGCCAAGCCCTGTCCTCGATGTATTTATTAACGATCCTATTTCAACTTAATCAGCTCTGTACTCGTCAAGATCTACGGTGCTAGGAAGTGCGATCAAGTCTATGTTGATATCGTTTATGACACCGTTTACCGTCAGATAAATCTTTCCGATAACTGAGTTAAGGTTGACGCGATCTAACCCGTTGATATCAGCAGACATCTTGATGTAATAGTCCTCGATAGCTCCTTGATACTTCATTGTATCGAGTAACGGAGTCATACCAGCGTAGAAGCTGCTATACGCATCCTCGTTGTTGTACTGGAAGGTGATGTTAATTCCACATCTGTATGCTTGATCCTCGACAGCATTGACAAGCTTTCTAGTAGAAAGATTAGCAAGAGCTTGATATGTTGCGACAGGTACCTCAAATAGAGTGCTGTTGCCCCACAGGCTCATTCCCATATCAGGAATGTCTGTGATAACATTTACTCCTACACCTTCTGTTCCCTGCCAATCGTCAAGCAGATGCTTATTTACACTGTAGGCAAGCTTTCCGATCTTTAGGTTATGTCTACGAGTAGTAGGCAGAGCCCATTCATACTGACTTGACTGATTCAGAATCATTGCTCTTTCAATCATAAGTGCCATGAAGGAAGGAGAGGCTTCATTCTGCTTAGAAGTTCCTACATAGATGTAATTGCCCCAAGGAGCAAATAAAGCTGAATGAGATGTATACAGGCTTGCGTTTAGATCAAAGCTTGTGTTATCAGGCTGGAATCTTGCAAGCATCTGAGCGTATCCTTCCTGACCATCCTTCTCGTTCCATACCTTAGAACGAGGAAGGCTCTTAGGAATGTCAATGTAAGCAGTACCACAACGACTGTTATATGCTACATCCATCATTCTAATGTGCAAAGGAGAAATGACGAACTTTGTATTTACATCATCATATGAATAATTGTCCATTACAGATGAGAAATCTTGATCGTCCCAACCCGGCATAACAATTCTGTTGTAGTTATAAGACAGCTTATCTTTAAGCTTATCCATTGCAGAGTATGCAGCGTTGTAAACCCATTCTTTATAACGAATGATAGCTGCTTTGTTTTCATCAGATGTAGTTAACTCAGATAGTCGGGCTACATAAGCTACTCCGTCGGCAGACCCAAGAGCTGTTTTATAACGAAGAGTAGCGAGATCTGCTGCTTCTCTCAGCATATCAGTGCTTTCACCGTTTGCAGATGCGTCGTGTCCTCCAGCAAGATCTACGTTCACTGTACCGGATAATGAAAGCGCATCTTTAAGGGCATCATAACCAGAAAATTGTACGAAATTAGACTCAATCTCGGAAATATGGTAAAGTGAATCATTCGAATTTGCGACTTCGAAAACAAAGTTCAAATTCTCTACGGCTGTCTTTACTCCAGACGCATCCAGGACATAAACAATCATGTTCCAGTAATCAACTTGCTTAGTCTTTCCGTCAACCAAGAAAACTGAACGAGCTTTCTTAAGCGCACAACGAAGATTGTTTCCAAAAGTTCCAGGGTACTTTGCTTTGATGATAAGATTGTTGCTATCGTCAATCTTAAGTGTACCTTCAGAAGTAGTACCAGGGCAAACTCTGCATGCAAGAACATCGTAGCCTGCAGTAAGAAGAGTCATCGCCATCTGATATGAAAAATCTTTTGCTGAACGATAATTAGAAGCAGGACCTCTATAAGTAGATACAAAACTCTCTAGGCCTTCTTGAGTAGCAGCGAAATGCTCCCAACGAAGATTCTCTAGAATATCATCCTCTGTAAGACCTTGTTTTTCTTTGTCAAAGTATCCAGGACCCCAGCAGGAAGTAATAGGCATTGCAACTGTGCAATAAGCGTTAGTACCGATATTATAGCTGTAGCTTTGGCTTATCTCATTGATGTTAATCTGAGCCATCAGTAATTCCTCCTTGCTCATTATTTACTTTAATAGCAGGTGTAGATTGTGCTTTCTTTTCCTGCTTAACATGATCAATTCGTCTGACAGGCTCAGATGGCTTATCGCAACGAACCATGCACAATGTATTTATAAAATCAGGAACAGGCTTTATTTCTCCTGGACCAAATTCTACACCATGAAATGTGAGCTTCCTAGATGATGTATTTTTATAATATATCACTATTTCCTCACCTCTTTCTAAAAGTATACAAGGTTCAGCATTTAGGATTTTCTATCTCTGTGACGAATTCTGTTCGTCTTATCCTTACAGGAGTGTAACTTACTATTACCATTCCCTCTGTCCTAACAGGAATTATTGATTCATATAGTGTTCCGGATTCTGCATATTGTGAATAACCAGATGTTCTTTCTATTTCACCATCTATACATATTCCAAACCTGATTTTTCTTTTTACTTCATAAGGTAAAGTTATAGTAAGGAAATACATATTAGTATACTTAAATATGATTTCTCTTATCATCTCATCCATGTCAGCTTGATTTGTAGTAAGAACATGAATATCGTATGACTGCTTTATAGGAATTACTTTTTCGTTGTAGAATTCATTCTCTTTATCATCTACAGCTACAGGAATACCTTTATGAATAAGCGTGAAGTTTGTTCTATCAGTGTCGATAGAATAGTTGTCAGGCCTGTTCAATCCTACTATAGGAAATGTAAGCTGGTCGTCTTTTACTTGAGCACCAATGCTCATGAAACTGTCAACATCTACTACTTTAACATAAGGATTGGGCATATTTTCAGGATTGAATGATTTTCTTAAATCATCTGCTATTGACTTGTCATAAAGATAAATCAAATTTTTCACCTCTCTCCTGATTGCTCTGAAATGTACTGTCCTCTATAATCGGTAGGCGACTTAATGAAATGATTTGACTTGTTGAAGGTTCGCTCAATTTCTTTGTCGGTTCTACCTACTATCTGTTTTTCGTAAACAGGTACTACTTGACAAACCAGATGATCAGCAGCTTGCAAATCATATGATATCTCAGTTACTCTGAATACTCTTTCATCTACATCCGCGTATTGACCTGATATTCTAAATACGCTATCTTTCTGAAGATTAGGTAGATTGAAACTGCAGTGAATCAAAAATGGTAGCTCTTTATCATTTTCAACAACCCAGCCCATTCGTTTGAATGTCTTCACTTTAGGTGAGCCTTCAAAAAATACATGAGTATCTATCATATCAGAATAACTGTCTACAACAGGTTCACCGTGAGTGTTTGTCGAAGCTAGATTAGGAAACTGATACCTACAAGGTACACCTTGCATCTGTAATGCTTCGTCATAACGCTTTCTCATTATGATTATATCTCTACCTATAAGGTTAGTGCTCATTGGCAATACCTCGAACAGCTATTAAGTATATCGTCAATATTTTCAATATTATTATACAGCCAAGACCAATCAAAGTTTCGTTGCTCGCTTACTTTAGAAAGGTTAATTACAGAACCGCTTGCAAGTCTTTCTTTGAATTCTTTCATAGAGCAAGAATAGTTTGCGTTCAACCAGTATGGGTTATATGAAGACATAAATGCAACTACGTAATTATCAGAATGTTTTCTTCCGTTTGTGTCATATTCATACACACTCATTATTCTTATCTTATCAAAATTCAATCCCGCGACAGACATTAGATAAGATATCTGAGAACCAGGCAAATTTGATTCAGGCTTGTAGTCAATCAAGAATCCGTATTTTGCAAACTCCTTTAGTATAACATCATTACTAATGTCCTTATCAATGTTTTCAGCAAATTCGGAAATTATGCTGCCATGTGTTTTAACAACTGTTGAAAAAAGAGTACCAAACTGTTTATGACATATTGCAATTCTTACTCCTGTTAGAATATCATTGTTTATCAAATCAGTAACAGATATCCACAAATCTCTACTGTTGTTAGATAAACATTTATTAGCTTGGTGCCAATCGGATATTCTGTATCTTAACGGTTCTGACATATTATCACCTCGCTAAACTTTACCTTCTTGCTTGTTTCGTTTTTCTCTTTCTACATGACATATAAGTTGCTGCTGAAAAGGCTTTAGATCCTCAACACAAGCTGACGGATATTCTGAAAAATACCTAGCAATTTGATCAATTCCTAGTCTATAGTATAGTATCTTCATATCTTGATCAGAAACTTCAGGATGTCTTTCTCTAAATATGAAATATCTTGTAACTACACTACTGCAAGACTTGAAAACTCTTGCATCTTCCTTGCTGAGATCCGCCTTTTCAATTATTCTGAAATTATTAGAATTATAGTTCTTTAGATCGCTAAAGAATAGAGAAATTAGTTCTGAATTAGAAGCCACTGTCTCCACCCTCGCTTTCTGTCACATCAATGTCCCATGTCATTGTTTCTGATCCTAACTGTGGGAATGTTTCCTTGAGAGCTTCTTGAACAGCTTTCATGTAAGGCTCTTTGTCTGTTACTCCAAGATTTTTGAGCAGGTCTATCAAGCTTTGCGCTTGACTTACAGAAGCATCACGCTTTTCAGAAACAACTGTTGACATATTTGTAACAATCGGCTGCATCTGAAGCTTGAATTGATCTACAAATCCATTCATGTTTCTTGCTTCAAAATACTTGTTTATTGCATCTGTCCATCCTGAAATATAAGCTGTTTCCAGTCTTTGCAAAGAGTTAGCATACAATGCTGATCTTTGAGAAAGAACAGAACCAGCACCGCCTAGACCTTCATTTGATGAGAAGTTCATTGCTTCTTTAGGAACACCTAGAACTGAAAGCTTCTTATCTTGATAATGATCAAGCAGTTTTGAATCAGACTCTGTTGCATCTGACATATTCAAATCTGTTATTGAAATCGGGTCTTGACCATTTATCCTAGGAAGATAAATTAAATTGTTAGGAGACTGTGGGTTAACAAAGCTTTGAGCGTCTCCGTTTAGAGTGTTTATAGATAGCTGCTGCTCAATAGCATCCTTTATCATCTGAAGAGTATCCCTTTGTTCATCCTCTTCAGCATTTCCGCACTCGACATTTATGAATCTTACAACTCTTGACAAAGAAGAAAGAAGTAATGCATCTTCTAGAAGACCTAATGTCTGTGTTGGTTGAACAGCTTGCTCCATGAGTGGCTTTGCAAACTTGATGTCATAAGTGTCTACATCATTGTTCTTACCTTGAGCATCAATTGTATAATCTCCGAGCAATCCACCAAGAGAAAAATGTATAACAGATGATGAAGGATATCTTACATAAGTAGTTGTTTGTTCATCCGGCTGAAGAATATATCCTTCATCTCTACCTTCCTTGAATAAATGGACAATGTCCTCAGGAGGAATCTTATATGAAGGGACAATATCAAACTCTGCATTTGGAATTTTATTGTTATCAAGAGCTATGTTTGCCCTATTGTAATTCCCTATAGGCTCTTTGTATAGATCGGTTGTAGGGATATATAGGTTGCCAATAGTAGCAAGCTCTAAAATATGATCTCTAGCGTAGCTATTTATTTCCCATCTTTTGAAAAGAGCATTTATTACCTCTGCTACTTCTTTCTTATTCTTATCAACAGGCACAGCCCAAATTATCTGCCCGTCACTGTTTGCTACAGTAGCATCTGTAGCATAGTAGGAAAGAGCAGTAGCTACTTGAGAATCTCTTGCAAGGGCTCTCATAGCATCAATCTGAGTTTTTATGTCTGAAAAAGAAGAATTTCCTCGAATATCAGAAATCCTGTATAACGAACCTGCAACCATGTTCCGGAGATACGAAAGTTGTTTCTTAGGCTTAGGTAACAGTTTATCTATCCATCTGTTAGGCATCTATTTCACCTCCATCAAACTTATTGAAGGTTCTGCTGTATGTCAGAATCAATATCATAAGTATCAAAAAATGTTGATTCGTCCATAACAGGAATACGCATATTTTGAGCAGCTTTTACGTTTCTTGCGTTTATGTTCTCTAAGATATCACCAATGACAACGCAATCAATGTCGGATCCAAATTTATCGGTAACCTCTGCACCGTAACTTTGAAGAATGCTTATCATAGAATTCATATCGCCATGCTTGAACTTACCTGTTAGATAAATTTTCTTATCACGGAAGATAGGAGGTCCATCAAATAATCTATCTCTGTAAGATGGATTGTATCTTGGATTATCTAGTACATTGATGATATCAGCAACATTTTCATTCTTACTGAACCAATCAAGCATATCATCAAACTTTGAATCCGTAATATCAAAATCTAATTTTGCTCTAGAAGGATTTGAGATATAGTACTTCAAGCTAGCTACATTGTTATTGCATCTGTTAACAAATGATAAAATCATGTCATCGCTTCTAGCAGCTGACAATGGAATCATTGCTCTTAGAACAGAATAAAGCGAAGCATTCAGCTGATAATCAAGATACTCATCACAATTTAAGATATCTCCAACTGAAAGTATCTCATTGTTTTTTACCTTGATGACATAATCTTTGAATGAAATTTCGTGCATTCCAAATGCTTTTAGAATGTTATTAACTGTGAAGTACTTCAATGATAAACAAGTATCATCATCGCAGTGCGTATACTTCTTAGGAACATATGTTTTACCGCATACAGGACAAGTTATCTCTTCATTGAACTTTGACTTTGTGTTATCATTCCAGGAATAGATAATATGATTATTATCATCCATGTAGAAAATACTTCCTGCTCTAACCTGATTTGATGTTACATCGTAGTAATCTACTTCAACCTTCTCTTCTGACTCTGTATAAATTACAGCTTGCAAGGACCCATTTTCAAGTAGATTCTTGGAAACACGTTTACAAGTATGTTGAATAATCAAAGTATTTCTTACTATAGTTTCTGAACCTCTCCAAATGAAATAGTACATCATAAGAGGATATTCAAATTGATATTTTCCGTTCCACATCATATTAAATGTCTTGTCGTTGATTGTAGCAGGAACAATCTGCCCCATAATCACTTTGAACCCATTCATCTTGAGCCATTGCCTTACAGGACCTGCCCCATGGAACATTGTTGCGTTACTTTCTACATCAACTGCAAAGAATCTGTATGTTCTAGGATTATGCAAAAAGTCAGTTATCATCTTATCTACAACTTCATTGAAAACAAATCCATCGCACGAAATATGAGTTCCGGAATAAAGAACACCTTTTACCCATGTCATACCAATCTTGATAGGAACCTTAGAGGGAACGTCTGTTTCAGATTTTACAATATCAAAAAACGGGCTCGCTAAGATAGTTTTATGATTATCATAGTTAAGATAAACCTTTGAAATCCACCCATCGTTGTATTCAAGAGTAACAGGAACTCCAACAGGAACAGGAACAAGGTAGTCCCCTGCACGTAGACAGTTTCTTACGAACATATTTTATCGACTCCTTAATTTTTAATATATCATCTGCAATGCAGTTGATTATCGTCTTGTAGGAAAATTAAACCCTGGCATATTATTTCTACTATATTGTCTCTGTCCTGAATTTACAGAAGCAATTACAGAAGCAACAGATTTAGGTTTTGGCTGAGGTAGAACTTGATCTTCAACAAGGTCCCAAATTGAGCCGCACAATCCATCGGCCACATCTTTAGATAGACCTGCAGGGTGGTCAATTCGGTTATTTATTCTTTGAAGATTAACTAATTCATCTTCTTGAAGCTGATTCTTAACTAACTCAATTCTTTGATCATATATTATGTTCTTCAAACCTATGTAGGGTTCTTCTGATCTATCAACAGATATCTTCTTAGTGTTGAATCCTTGTTGCGAAAGTGTCTCCCTGACGTAACTTGACTGAAATTGGTCAGTCGAAACTACGCCTATATTGAAACCAGATCGTCTTAACCAAACTAAGAAATTTATCACCTTCTGAAAAGACATTCTGTCTCCTCTAGGAGCTTCTATTCCTACAGCAAATACTTCTCTGAAAAATGGAAGAGAAAGCTTTCTTCCGTTTATATCTTCTACTATCTTTGATCCGTCTACACAGCTCCCTACAATTCCTTGTCTATCGCTTACTTCTGCTAAGTCAAGATGTATGGCCATGTAGCAGCTTTTTAAGTTATTCGGAACAACTTCTATATGGAAATATTGCTCTATTGTAGAATTATCTTTAGAACCAATCTGAATAGTATCTGTAAAGAATGGATTTTTCCTATCTTGAGACACTACAGGAGTTATTGCTTCCTGAGTTATGAAACCCATTGATCCTACAACAGATATTCCTGCTATGTCTCTTAAAGATATGTCATAATCCGCAAGAAAATTCTTCCTTAATTCTTCAGGAGCTTCGATTACTTGGTATCCTTGTTCACGATATTCTTGAAGATGAGCTTCGTCTTCGTTCTCCTTTGGGACTACGAATCCTCTTTTGTATCTGTCGCCAACTGTGAAATAAAATCTTTCATCTGAAAACATAGATTTTGGAAGTATCTTCCATTGAGGTTCATCTACTAGATAAAGATGTGTGTTTCCTGAATTAAGCTGATTTTCTATATGACCGGATAAGAAGTCTGAATCAGTGTTCTTTGATGAACCAGTTACAAGTTTTCCATATACTTCTCCACCAATTCTAAATGTACCAGAAATACGAGCATTGATTGTATCGTAAAGCGCTTTCATTGAAGATTTAGCTTTGTTTATATCTTTGACACCAGATTTAGCGAAGTTACACTCGTCTATGAATGCGAAAAATACCTGTCGCCCAAGCGCTTGCGCCGAGTCAGAAACACCAATTATCTCGATTTTATCTCCTTCTGGAACGTAATAGAAATTTCTATCGCTCTTAGAAAATTTGCCATGTTCTTGAAAATAAGGGCTTGACCTTAATGTATCATTAAATTCTCTGTAAGCTACACCAAGCGCTAATTCTTTTGTAAGATTGGCGAATACAAATGAAAATTTTGATATCTCTTTCTTCTGAAAATACTCATGTGGGTTTCTATAACACATCAATCTATATAGCATATAACATCCGATTATTATAGCTGTTGATGTTTTACCTATACGAGTTGCTCCGCTTAGTATTATTTCATTGTATCTATTGCCGGAATTGAATATTTCACGTAATGTCTTACGCCAGAATGGATAAACTGCCTTTCCTTGTCTATTAGCTGAACCTAAATAATATGGATCGCAGATAAAAGTGTCAATACTTACTGGAACCTCTTTGAAATCCGCAAGCCATATATTTTCGTAAGTTGGAGATGAACCAGTTGTTGATAGTTCAATTAGAATTTGTTTAAGATATTTCTTTTCTTCTTTTGAAACAGACGAATAAATTGATTTTATTCTTTCTGGGAGGTTGTCAAGATTCTGAATCTTCGTCAATTTCATCACCTGCCTCTAATTCAACTAATATAGCTTGAGCGCTAGTTCTAAGTTTTTCTCTAGATTCTTGTGGAATGAGATAAGCTGTAGAATCAGCTTGCTTGCTATTTTCAACTATTTCAGGTAGTGAAAATGAATTTATGTTCATGTATGGCGCAAGTAATTTCTGCGACTGCAGCATATTATCTTGCAGCTGTGATTGAATTCTAAGTAACATAGCCCATGTAGATGGATTTGCTTCAGCCATGTTATCTATTGATTGTTCAATTGATGAATACAATTTGTCTTCTAGTTTATCCATCAAATCTAGATATTTTATTATTCTACTTATTTGATGGTAGATTCTCATTACAGTTATCTGTTGAAGCGCCTGCTTAGCAGTGCTGCCTGTAGAATCCATAGTACATGACAGTAGGGAGGTGCGCATACGAGCAACGCCCTCCCTTTGAAAATTTGACAGCGGATCTTGAATTTTAATATCATTCAGATCCTCAACGGTTTTGAGGTCCTTCATATTCTACCTCCTGTTACTGAAGGTCAAAAAGAATTACGCTTAAGTTAGCTATTGATTCTCTTGCAATATCATCTTGTTTAGCAATAGGTGATAAACAAGAAATAGCTTCTCTTATTTTAAGAATAGCGTCTTCTTTGCAAGAAGAATTTTCGCAAAGAACTGGATCTTTGTTATCAATAGTTTCAGCTTGCTTCGTGTTCTTATTTATCCTCATTGTCCTTCACCTCTCTGACGCTATTTAGTTTTGAGTAAACTCCATCAATTTTATCTTCATCGTCTAAAAATTTCTGAAATTTTTCAAGTGATTTAAGAAGATCTTCATCCTCTTCTTTATCTGCTTGAAACCGTATTTCAGATGAAAGTCTTGTGAAAAATTTTTTTACTTCATCAATATCAGGAAATGCTTTGTAACAAGCTACTTCAAGATCTGCAAGTGCTTCAACAATTCTAAACGGCCAAAGATATTCTCTTATCTGTTTATACATATCAACATATAATCTTTGAAGATCATTTGTTGTAATCATCTCTCAATCACCATCTTACTTACATAATCTTGTATCAATCTATCAAGACTCAATATATCAAGTTGATTATAGTTAACAAGATAATTCATTTCTTGATCTATTGCTCTATCCTGCATTTCATACAAATAGTCATTGTAGAAAGCTTTGAAGCTCTTAGCAGGAAGCGACGATATTCTTTGTTTAACAGTTTCAAGCAAAGTATTTGTCACCAATCTTTTTAACTTCTTCTAAATATATAGAAGGTATATCCGAATATTGTTTTGAATGCTTTATTTCAACATCATAAAACCATTGTAATGAATTTATGCTGAAATTTAATTCTTCAAGAGTAGGAATTCTTATTTTCTCTCCACCTGCATACTTACATAATAGCAATAACTTTTCATGCCCTATTATGCTAAACAATTCAGGAAGCCAAGAAAATTCAGGCTCATCTTTTAGTGGGGGAAGTAAAGTAAGAAGATAATGAAAATCTAATTCTTCAGTTAATGGAAGCTTTCGCTTAACCATCGTTATCTACCTTCTCAAAAACTACAGCGTTATCCGATCTCGCTATTCTATTGAATTCAAGATTCTTGAATTTTGAAGATTCAACTGCATATATTATATCTGAAAGCATTGGATTCAGATTTACATCATCGTTGTAGTAAACCCATACCTCGTTATTTCTCTCAGAAATTCTAGAAACTCCATATGTTAAAGACGATGATTCATTCAGTATTGACTTCAATTGATTGATGTCTAATTCATCTTCAACTACTGCTGTTATAGCTTCTGAGGATTCCACATTTTCATCCGAAGTATCTTCATCAACGGATTCATCAGAAGTATCTAAACTATCTGAATCGTCAAAGTTCTCATCTTTGTTACCGTTGTTATCAGTTTCGTCTGGAATGAATATATCATCTTCTGAAGGTTCACTGCCATGAGAAAGTGAAGTAGAATATGAACCACCCGAAGGAGAAGATGATGGCCCCTTCAGTATCTTTCGTTCACTTTTATTTTCAGAAGGATTCACCTTTTCTACAGTATCCTCAGAATCATCAGTCAAATCCTGTATCTGTTGAACAAGTTCAACATTTATAGGATTAGCTATGTTTGCTTTTATGTGATTTTTTCTTGAGCTCGATCTAAACATCTTACATCCATATATGTATTTCAAAAGGATCTCCTCCTTAAAAATCATATCCGTTTCTTTGATAATCATTGAAATAGCTTCTTATCTCATCCACTAGTTCTCTTAAGTTATCACCGTAGCATGTAACCCATGACCCGCGTGAACCTTCGTATGGATCATCAGGCAAAGCATACAGTCCCATTTCATATCTATATGAATAGGTTGAGCTGCCGTTATCTAGTGCGGTTACAATGTATGGTTGATACTCTTTAGGAATTTTAGATAGCAGTTGTAAATCTCCCCTAAACTCCTTATTCATTGTCCTTGAAGTTTGAACTTCCTTTACTTTATCTTCTACTGTTTTTCGGTTCGCGTAATTCCATTCTCTTATCTGGTACCGGAGTCTTTCAACATTCTTTTGAAAATTCACATCATATGACATATGAGGATTCATCTTGATATAGAATGTCTTACTTACTCTATCCCTGTATCTGTTTGAATAAGGTTTAACTTCTTCAGGTAAACTTTCTTTGTGAATGTAGTTTACTACAGTAAAAGACCTTGTGTAATCATCTGTAGATGATTTCAACCCTCCGCAATCAAGATGAAAATATGCACACTTGCTGTTTAACTTTTCAATGTACTTGTCTACCTCATCCAGTATTCTCATTGAGATGTCATTTACATCCACACCGTCCGAAATAGATTGACCTTCGTCATCTATCACCATGAAATACGAAACAATTCTGTTTGAGCTGTCCCAAGAATCATAATAGTTACCGTCTATGCAAGCAACCATATGATTTATAGAACCTTCTACTTTTCCGCAGAGTAAAAGATATGTTCCTGTATCAAGCTCTTGAGAGAATTCTTCTACAGTCAATGTCCTGTTGAAAACTTCAACAGGTTTTCTCCATGATATATCATATCCAACTTGTTCACGAATATACCTTGTGAATCCTCTAAAATAATTCCATCCAGGAAGATTCATTTCGTGACCTACTTTTTTCAGGCCACGTTTTACTTCGTCATAGTCAATACCAAGAGCTAATGATATTGACCTAGCTACGCAGTCACTTGTATTTTTATTACTAGTGTTTGCATTATACTTGTATAGTTTAGCCAATATCTTCATGTATTCACCTGCTCATATAAACATATGGTTTATCTGGATTGTTATCTTGAATAATGTATCCGAAGTACATGTAACGAGTTGTACGAATAACTGAGTCATAATACTTGACTCTATAATCATGCTGACCTGGAGTTAGGCATAGACCTTCTTTCATTATCTGTTTCCAACAGCTGCATGTAGGCTTCAGATAAATAGATATATCTACTTCATATTCAGGATTTGATATGTGCGTTATTTCATATATTGACTTTATTCCATGTGGAAAACAAACCTCAAGAATGTCATTCACTTCTCCTAAATTGAATACACGACGATTAGATATCAACTCAGGATAGGATGCTGCCTTCAAGCAAAATACATTTTCATCTCTCATATTATCACATCCAGGAGATTACATAACAATAAGGTTCAGGATAGTTTTCGGATGCATCAGTAATTGTATATCCTTTTGCTTTCAGCTTTGATTCTAAATTCTCTGACAGCTTTCTAACAATTGTAATAGACTTTTCGCCTGAATTAGCTGCTGTGTTTATATCATGAGCTACTGACATTTCTTCATGAATTTCATATGCGCTATCAGCAACATTTCGTACATCACTAGCCGATTTAAGAGTTGTTAACTCTTCTCTAGGAATTAGAGACATTGTGAATTCCTCCAATTTCATATCGATTCTGAAAGTATACAAGGTTGTGAGCGGTATTTTCACTCACAACCTCTGTGAAATCAAAAATGTGTAGTTGATGATCTGTTCATATATGACCACTGTCTATACTTATTCGTATCTGTATTAAAATCAATAGTCGATACATCAGAAATTTCATCTGAAGCATTAGACAAATGACATTCAGGTCTATATTTGTTAGGGCAACAAAGCTTATCTACAAATGGCATATCGACTAATTCTGGATGATGCTCTTCATTCCATAAGATTCCAAGCATATTCCAAACAAAAGCATTGTTATGTGGCTCATCTTTGTCACCTCTTGCAATCTTAAGCAGATGTCTTACTCCAGAATCAACAAACAAATGAGTAGGAAGGCCCTTCTCCCAATTTCTTTCAGGATATTTTGAAAGCGCATCTTTGTAATGATGAGAAACGGTAAGAATCATTTCAGGAATAGAATCTCCGTATTCAACCTTGCAAAAAGATTTCATAGCAAAAATGATGCCGTCTTTCTTACCATTATAAATGTAATCGTCAATTCCTTCAAGAGCTGTTTTAACGATATAATCATTGTCAAAAAGCATTGCAACTTGCTTTAGAGGTAGAAGATCACATCTTCCGTTTTCTTCTCTTATTTCTCTCACAGCACCATTTGCGAAATCTGTCCTGGTTCCACTATCTTTAATATCAGACATTTCAAGTAAACTCTTTTCTTAAATAGAATTTTCCTCACTGAAAACTAAACAGCTTCTTGGACTTCAAAACATTGTTACCGTTGTACTTAAAATCTCCTTCAACCATCTCTCTAATTGCGTGCATTGTAATACAAACACGAATTGAAGAAGATTCCTGAACTTGCTCAAGAGTGAACCCAAGTTTGTTTATGTAATCATTCAATTTCTTCAGATTGTATTCATCTGCAGTATCTATGAAGCTCATGTTTGATTTGGTCTTAACGCTTCGTGATTTCTTTGACACTGAAATGACTCCAAATTCAGGTACTAGAATCTTCGCATATCCGGAGATAAGTCTATGACTGATGCTATCTGCAGAGTAACAAGGATATTTACTGAGTGCGTCAATGCTTGTCATTCCATATAAGTGGGTCTTAACCATAGGATTCTCAGACTTCGCTATGTAATCTGCAACCTCCCTCAAATAGATATTCTTTTGAGCCTGTGGAGCATCATTTGCGGGGCTTATTCCAACATAGTCAAGTTTATTTCCGTTTTCATCTCTCCATGAAAGCATGTTACCTAATGCGTCAAAGCTTTCACCGAAGTGAAATACTGGCATTACCTTTTCAGGTGACTTCAATTTGCTACGCATATACAGATAGTTCTCCCAGCTCTTTACTGCAGATTCTTCGTAGTCTCTCGGGGACTTAGGTTGACCAAAATGACCAGGTATGGTATCAAGCTGTGCGCATACATCAATATCTTCGTCAATAGAGTTGATGTAATCTATGTATTCGTCTGCAGTTATTTTTGCATTTCCGGTATGCACGGAATAAGCTCCGCTATCAATAAATAACCACCTGCAGAATCCTTCATGCTTCCATTTGATTGTCTTCTTAATTGCGCTTCTATCAAGCTGAGATACAAGAATATCAAAGGGTTTGAAATCTGGCATACCTGCAAGTATGTCATGCATCTCGTCCGTCAATGAGCCTGAAAACACATATCTTTCCATATATGTAATCACCTTTCAAATCATATAGTTTACTTATCTTTGATAACGATTATCAGCAAATTTCAAATAAATTGATTAAATCTATTTGAAATCTTTATTAAGATAATATTTTGCATCTTAAAGGCGAGCTGACTGCGCCTCTAGCTTGTAAGACTGTTAAGTCCGTCAAGTTACTTTTTCTTAAGATGTTTAGTGCTGCATTCACATCTGCGTTTATTTGATTTCCTTTATATGTGATATACAAACCTCTTTGCACTCTTTTTCCTGAAAATTCTACTTCTTCAGGATTTTGCGGATTCCATTTCGGAATTTTATCATTATCGAAGAATGATGCTTTTGAAGTGTAGCTTTCTTCTTGCTGAACAAAATTGATTCCATATTCATTGCAGAGATATTCTATTCTGTTCTTCAGTCTTCCTAGTGGAATCATAACGAAGTTTTGATTATTGACTCTTCCTAGGTTGGATCTAGACTGAAACCCATCATTGTACCCTACAGCTACATTTCCAATTTTGTTATCTATACAATATTCAACTATTTTCTTAGCCGCGCAGTAAATGTAGTTATTGACCCTGTTGTTTCTTTTAGTTGTCAATTTGTATTGCTGCTTTGTGTAACATTTGATACCTTGCTTATCTTTTATTCTTGACAGTCTGGACAACTCTTTGTTGTACCATTGATTTATTGATTTTAATTTCTTACCATCAACTATGAAAGACTCACCTGTATTAGTTACGCAAGTAGCTAAGTTATTGACACCTAAGTCAATTCCCATTGCTTTTTCAGCATCAAGTTCAGGTTTCAATTCATCAAAATCGTCGAACATGTATCTAACTTCAAAGTATCTGCCGTTGTATTTAGGAACAATGTGAATTTGCCTTATTTTCTTATCTCGAATATGTGGAGGAATTTTTATGAACATTGGTTCTTTGTAATCTTTTCGCATATCAAAAGAGACAGGAACACGAAATTTGCCATCTGATATCTGCGCTTGAATAAATACTATTTTGAAAAATGAATCCTTCTTCAAGTACTTAGGCATTCGTATTTTCCATCCCTGATATCTCCCAGATTTAGCAAGCTTCATCAAACCAAAAAATGATTTGAAAGATGCGTCAGCTCCTTTCATAGATTGCTGAGCAACACTTGCACCTAATCTCTTGTAATTATCTGAATTCTTAACAAGATAGTAGTTCGCCTCGTACCTCAAATAAGAACCTTCTTCAAAATAATGCTGTCTAGTATTGTACAGGCTTTCATTGTACACTGCTCTAGACAAACTACAAAGTTCTCTTAACATTTGATACTGTTCAACTGTAAGATGTTTCAGATTTTGCTTCCATGTTTTCATCTTTTATCACCTCCTATCTATATTTATATTAGGTTGAATTATACTGATAATTTATTATTTCAGTATAATTATCAAAAACATGCTAAATAATTAAGAATCTTAATCATAATTATAGATATATTAAATTTCTATGCCATATTCAAGGTCAAGTTTACTCAACATATTTTGCTTCAAACACAAATCGAGCTAAGCAAGCATGCTGTGCAATCCTTCCCAGTGAAATGTCTGACATACATCTTATAGCTGCGCGTCTGACTGTTTTAGAAGCTGTCTTTGAAATGATATATTGCATAACCAATCCAACAGGAATTTCTGTGTTATCCTCATAATGCCCTAATCTCCAAATTATATTTGAAACAGTGTCAGAAAATGACATCATATTATCTAATTGGTTAAAGTACTTTATCTGTTCATCATTCATGGATAACACATATTCTGCATCTTTGAATGACCTTACACATTTCCAGATGTTAGTATTTGACAAGTCGTTGAATTTCTTAGAGTTCCTACTAACAGCAAAAGCTTCAATATCTTTGTCAATAGGTGGCCCACAGCTAACAACTGCACTTCTGCTTATGATTGTATCAGGAACTTTCTTTATGTTTCTGCAAGTTACTACAATATAAACATTAGGTAGTGGCTCTTCAAGAAACTTAAGGATTGTGTAAGAAGCGGAAATTACGCCATCATCAAGATTCTCAAGACAGATGACTACGTCATTTTTTATCTTACAGGTTTCATCAATTGCATCTCGGATTGTATCGACTGAACACTTAACTATTTCAAAATCAGATATGTTAAGCATAGCTGCATATTGTTTAGCAAGATATGTTTTACCACATCCTTGAGTTCCTTCAATCAATACACTATGATGTCGTGAATTAGCTAAATCCATTAACTGCAATGTAGGTGCATTTTGAGAAACAAAATTCATAGTAATTCAACCTCACTTGGTACATGATCAAATTGAAGTAGACTAAAAAGATAAATCAATGCGTTGTCAAAGTCGAAACTACTATATGACCGTGATAGCTTAAGCATGCTGTAAGTATTGACGAACATGTAATAGATGTCTGGTCCCGACCAGTACTTTGCGTACGCCTTAGCTTCGCAATCAAAATATGGATTAGATTTAAGTTTATCTAGATCGAGCATAGTAGATAGTATTGAGTAGAAAATTTTATCTTTATCATCATTGTATCTTTCAAGAACAGAAATAAGATACTTAAAATTCTTAGACGCTACTCCTGTCTTTATCATTGAATCATTTGAAATTGACTCTTTTCCAAACAACTCCATCATAGATAACTTTGATATGTTTCCTGATTCTTGGGAAGAAAGAAGTGACAAACACGATGAAATGTTTTGTGCTTGCCCATAGTTAGAAGATATTTCACATACATCTCTTGCAGTTTTCTCTGACATATTTTTGAATTCAGAAAGGATGTATTTAACCATAAAATTTATGTTGACAGAGTCAACAGATGTTGTATATGACGGAAGATACTTTTCTAATTTTGATGAATGTTTTGAATTTTCATAAAGAAGAACAATAGTACCGCAAATATTTAATTTGCGAATATCATTCTCTGATCTATCATTCAATGACTTTATGAAGTCCTCATCGTATCTCACAATATACAAGCAAGGCTGAAGCTTTATCAATCTCTTCGAACGAAATATAGATAATACATCTTCAACTTTTTCATACTCTTTAGATGACCCATAATATGAACTAAGTATAGATAAGTATCGCTTCTTTATACCATATTCTTCACCTGTAAAGACATACATTTTACAAGGATTGTTAGTAAGTATTTCTCTCCCAGCGTCTTGAATTGATTTCATCTTAGATAATAACCTCCTTAAACACTGAGAGCGGCATGAAACCTACCTCCTCATCATATGCTATCATACTCATAACAACCTTACTGGTATTAAGGCAGAAAACGCATCTATCATACACTTTTTTCGTATCTCTATTTAGAAAGGATATTGTGTTCTTAGAGATTTGAACAATGCTTGAATTGATTTCTATTTTTGAGAAATCTCTAGACAAAGATGAAATCTTTACCATTACCCAAGTGTTAGCTAATTCTTGAGATCCTTCATCAACAATAAGTACAGGATATCTATGTTTAGCTATTGCTTCATCGCATATCTTCTTCCAGACATCTAACTTGAATGATATTCTTGAAACTTTAGAAATGTGAGTTTTGCATTCTCCTAACCATTCCTTACCAATTATATCACCCGGATGACAATCTCTTGCGCCACTTCCCGAGACGACACAGAATCCTAAATAGTCTGCAACCTTATTCTCTTGAATGCTTGAAAAATCTTTTGTAGACATATCATACACTCTCCTATGTATACAATAACGATTCAAAGAAACAGACGGTCAAACAATTGACCGCCTAGGTTTCTTAAAGCTCTTCTGAAGATTCTTCTGAATTTTCGTTTATTTCGTCCTCAGATTTTCCGTATATATCATCCATTATATACTTCTTCAGTTTGGAGTAGTACTCTTTGTTTGACTTCAAGTATTCATATACTTTTGCCATTCCGTTAACTTTAACAAGTTTACCTTCTTCTTCAATAGCTTCACCTGTGTAAGGATCTGCAAAGCTGAACCAAGCTGCAGCCTTATGAATGATCCCATACTTCTTCATCGCAAGATTAGCGAAGTCCATATCTTCTCTAATACCAGATTGACACATCAGAAAATAGGACGCATTCTTTCTGTCGTTAGGTGCGCTTTTCTGCTTCACTAATTTTGCGTTAACAATATAACCAGCAGGATTCTCTGAGCTCTTTGGAAGCTCATTACCTAAGAAGTCGACAGGACTGCCGATTTGAAAAAGAATTCGCATAGAGGCATAGAACTTAGGAGCTTCGCCTCCGGGTGTTTTAACAACATAAGGATTGTCCATGTTCTGACGGATCTGGTTGATAAAAATCAATGTACACCCATATCTAGTAAGTATAGGAACAATCTTACGGAAGAAAATGGTAAGAAGCCCTGCTAGCGATGCAACTGTCCTTTCACCATATTTCTTCTCTAATTCTGCCTTCGGCACAAGAGAAGGTATAGAATCTAGAACAACAAGACCTACCTGACCTGTACAGATTAGTTCCTGAACAGTCTGAAGAATATCTTCTGCAACTACATCAGGAGGCTGCATAATTTCTATTTCCTCAGGCTTGATTCCAATAGTAGAAGCCCACTGACTATCGAAAGAATGCTCTAGATCAATGTAAAGGATTTTCTTTGGCCCATTTTCTATTAGCTCTTCCATCTCAGCAGCTGCGCCCTTATTTCCTGTCTTAGCAACACCTCTAAGATAGTTGATTCTGTCTTCGTGCTCCTGCTTGAAAATTGGATACGCATTTTTACAGATATCAACTGCGCTAGTACTTTTTCCTCCTCCGGGCTCACCAAAGAACTCAGTAATCTTATCACGAGGAATACCTCCATAAGTAGACCAGTTCATAAGAGGAGATGAAAATGGAATCTTCTTTCCTCTTGACTGCTTAGCACCATCCATGAGGTTTTCAGCAGACCATTCTTTCTTCTTTTTGTTGATTATATCATCGTATAGAGACATATTTTCACCTCTTAACCAATAGGTTGCTTTCCTGGAATGCTTGAATAATAGTTTGGAAGATCGTTAGATTTACTATTTACTTCTGATACAGGATTAGATTGCTCTGTATTTCTCCTAGAATCATATATCTTTTTAGCAGACATGATCAACTCTCGTGAGTAAGACATTTCCTTCTCTACTCTAGTTATCAAGTTATCATATGCAAGAATGAGAATCTTATCTTCTGTTACTTTGATAGACGCTTCTTCCTTCTTCTTAGTATCAGTAGATTCAGAAGAATTCTTATAGAATTCATTCTCTCTTTTCTTGCACCCTAACTTAATGATTTCTTGCTTAGTAGTAATTGTAGCAAGATGCTCTGCTGCATCAAAAAGATTCATTGGAACTTGTGTAAGAATCCACTCAAGCTCATCATCTGTAATAGGTCTTTCTTCAGACTTCATTCTAACAAACATATCACGCTGAATATCAAAATACTTAGAGAATATAGACTGATACATATCATCACACCAGTCTATCATATCTTTTAAGTCTGAATCATATAAAGTTTCAATTTCCTTTAGATTGCCCATAATTCCACCTCAGCTACAAAGGTATGTAAGAGCAAGCTCTTGAAGATAAGATGTAGTCTTCAATTCGTTGTTCATCCTCAGAAGCTTATTTGCAAGCTTAAGACAGATCATTGAATGCTTAGTAGTGTAAGACGAAATCTTATCCTCGTAATATGAAGGAATCATTGTCTCATTGATGTCTTGAAGAAAGATGTACTTAACAATGTTCATTACAAATGAATGAAATCCTGTGAACCAATTTACAAAGTTTACTCCAGAATTGTAAACATCGTTGACTATCTTAGCAATAGCGGAATTGTCCTTCTTTGCACAGGCATTAAGAAGATCAAAATAATCATCGTAGTTAGGAAGATTAAGAGACTTTGATATATTTTCAAGAGAAACATCTTCACTGTATGAAAGAGCTTTATCAAGTAAAGTAAGAGCATCTCGCATTCCGCCTCTAGCAAGCTTAGCAATGTAGCTTACTGCTTTCATATCATAAGTTATACTTCTTCCTTCTGAAATCTCATTATCGAGAACATACTTCAATCTAGAAGTAATTCCTTCTAGACTGATTTTGGACAGCTGGAATGTTTGAACTCTTGATAAAATTGTTGCAGGAATCTTCTCTGGGTTAGTTGTGCAGAAGCAGAAAATTGTTTTTGCAGGACTTTCTTCAAGCGTCTTCAAAAATATCTGCCAAGAGTTTGATGTGAATGCATGA
>UMGJ01074584.1_pt1 | contig 24543 bp, 17 predicted proteins | sample 1965221 | NCBI WGS metagenome assembly UMGJ01 (sample SAMEA4836067, study PRJEB28245) | human gut metagenome | biome: gut microbiome; material: fecal sample | place: Denmark | collected 2008
AAGTGGTGGTAGAAGTTGAAGTAGTGGTAGAAGTTGAAGTGGTCGTAGAAGTTGAAGTAGTCGTAGAGGTTGAAGTAGTGGTAGAAGTCGAAGTAGTGGTAGAGGTCGAAGTGGTTGTAGAAGTTGAAGTAGTGGTAGAGGTCGAAGTGGTGGTAGAGGTTGAAGTGGTTGTAGAAGTTGAAGTGGTGGTAGAAGTCGAAGTGCTGGTAGAAGTCGAAGTAGTGGTAGAAGTTGAAGTAGTCGTAGAGGTTGAAGTAGTCGTAGAGGTCGAAGTGGTTGTAGTTGTCACAATTGGCGAATCGTTTCCGATTCCGGAAAGGCGCGTCTGGTTGTTACGCACATACCAATCTGCCCATTCTTCTTGTCCTGATGCGGCTTCAGAGAGGAGTGCAGCAACGGTACCGTCCTGGAAAGCAGCTTCTGGTTGCGCTGCATTTTTCGGTTCGCAGTAAGAAAGACCATCTCCGGCTGCTGTGCCGGAACCTTTTTCATAAAAGCAGTTCAGAATTGGAACATCGGTATAGCCTTCTGCGTTTCCAATAATTTGATTGCCGTATTCCGGAGAAGAGGATACCTGAACGCTGCCGAGGTGGTAGCAGTTTTGAAGATTGGCACTATCGCCGGAGGATCTCCCGACAATTCCGCCTGCATTTGCTCCATTTGCGGTGACGGAGCCAATGTGATAGCAGTTTTCGATTTTTCCGGTACCGCTGTTGTTTCCTACAAGGCCGCCGCATTGATTGCCGGTGGTCAGAACGTCGCATACGGCGTAACAGTTGAGAATAGTACCGCTGTTCCAGCCGGCAATTGCGCCGGTGTCTCTTTTTCCCTGAATCAGCGTTCCTTCGATTCCCAGATTTTTTACGGTTCCGGAATTACCGCCAAACAGCCCCTGATCTGCATTTCCCTGAAAGGAAACCTCTGTGATTTTGTGCCCGTTTCCGTCAAATGTGCCCTGAAATGGGAGGCTATGTGTGCCGATGGGTACCCAGGTGCTTTCTGTATCCCAGGAAATATCCGCGGTGAGAATTACGGAAAATTCATGGTTTTCTTGGCTGACTCGCTGCGACAGCCACATAAGATCGGAAAAACAACTGATGGCATAAGGATTTTCTGCTGTACCATCTCCATCCGGCGCACTGCTGTCAGCGGATGCGGGCAGTTGTATGGCAGAGAAAAGAAACAGCAGGCACATCGCAAATGCACAGAGCAAGCTCCAGATTTTTAAAATAGGTTGCTTTTTCAGATTCATAGAAAGTATCTCCCTTCTTAATTCGACACGATTCGACACATTTCGACATATTATAACATGATTTGACGATAAATGCAATAGTTCTATACTGTTTTATCGAATTTATCGTGTATCTTTATCCTTCTTTTTACAAGAGAAAAGCAAAGGAGGAGCCGGAAAAAGCATGGGAATGCATGTCTATGATTTCATTTAAACAAAGCGCAATCCTTTTGTGTAGAGTGCACAAAAAGCAGAATAACTTTTTTGCAAGACGCATAAAATTCTTTCAAAAATTAAAAAAATGCTTGCAAAATTCCATCAAATATACTATACTGGTATATGGAGAAGTATGGTGCAGGAAAGCACATGTCAGTGAATGCAATTGTTGTACAAATGCACAAATTGGAGCGAAAAGGGGGCGCGAAAGACTCGTGCTGCTGTATGGTTATGCAAAAGCTGCGGCTTCTCTGCATCGCACCGGCAAAAATACTGCCGGGCAAACACTTTGATATGATAATCAAGAAAGGAAGAATGATAAACATGAAGATGAAAAAGATTCTTTCATCTCTCACTGCAGGTGTCATGGCTGCAACCACGATCCTGACGAGTGCACTGATCACACCGGTGATGTCATTGACTGCAAGTGCAGGCACAACTGGTGACTGCTATTTGTTTGCGCGAGATGAGCACTGGGCAATGGGTGGTGATAACTATGACCCCTTTGCAACACAGATCAGCAACGTAACAGGAGACGGTACTTATACCGTAACCACAAAGAACCCCTCCTCTTTTAAATCCGGCAATTTGCAGGATTTTTACTTTGTTATTTTCGAAGATCAGAACGAAACAAATTTTACAGATAACCTAAAGGTAGATTCTGTATCGTTCTCCACAAGTGGTAAAACATATACTGATGTAGATTATACTGTAAGTGAAGATGAAAAGTATATGCTTGACAGTAATGGAGATTATACCTGGGCTGCTGTAGTTACCATGGATGCTACTGCATTTGCTGGCGAAACAGTAGCTGCCGGAGATTCCATCTCTGTAACCTTTACAGTTGGCAAGGATACGCCGGTTGCAACAGCTACTACTACTACAACAGGTGTAACAACCACAACAGAAGCACCAGTTACCACAACAGAATCTTCTGTTACAACCGCTGTTACAACAGCACCGGCCTCCAAAGACCGTGAGGCTGTTTTATCAGAAGATGTGGATGAAAACGACAACAGATTTGTTGAATTTGATCCGATGGGTGCAAAGTCTCTGACTTTCTACTACAAAGTAAAATCTAATGACACTCAAACAACACTGGCATTCGGCTATATGCCGACGGATGGCGGGAAGTGGAAGCAGGAACAGTTTGAGGATCAGAAGGTTCCGAGCAACAAGGAAATGGCATATGATTATACCATTCCGTCTGATGTTGGAAATTCTATGAAGGCAAGTGTATACTGGCCTCATGCTAATGAAGTAGAAATCGTTAAGGTTGTTCTGCATGACGTTCCGGACGTAGTAACCACTACGACTGAATCTAAGCCGGCAACCACAGAAACTACACTGGCAACTACAGAAACCACACTGGCAACCACAGAAACTACGCCGGCAACAGAAACTACACCGACAACAGAATCTAAGCCGGCAACTACAGAAACTACACCGACAACAGAATCTAAGCCGGCAACTACAGAAACTACACCGGCAACCACAGCTTCTACCGTTGTGACAACAGTTGCTACAACAACAGCTGCTCCGGTTACTACAACAGAAAAAGCACCGCAGGGCAAGGGTATTGTCATGAGCATTCAGGAAAAGACCTTTGAACCTGGTGATTCTGAAGTACAGATCGGTGTAGATATCAAGAATGCAGTTGCAAGCTTTGGTTATAAGTATGCAATTGATATTCCGGAAGTAACTGCACGTATTCTGACACTGAGCTATGACATCGACTCCTTCGATGAGGCACAGACATTTGCTGGCGTTGGCCTGACAAAGAGTGCACAGGGCTATGTAGATTACACTGCCGACAGAGGCACATCTGGTACAGGCGTAGACAACAGCATTGATGAAAGCAAGCGCAGAATCTTCGTATCTCTGAGCGCAAACGGCGGTGCCTTCACTGCAAAGGACGGCGCACTGCTGAATATGACCGTAGACATCTCTGACAAGGCAGTTGCAGTAGCTGAAGAAGAAGGCCTGCAGCTGATGAAAGACGAAAACGGCGATACTTATTATCTGTTCCCGATCAACTTTGCTCCGGACGGCACAGACAAGATGCTGAGCATGGACAAATGGGTTGATATGAAGCGTTTTGAATATCTGGATGATGACGGTGCAGCCGGCAAGGATATTCATGAAACAGACGTTGTTTACTACAACGGCGGTATCCGCGTTTATACTGACAAGAAGGACACAACCACTACTACTACAGATGTAACTAAGCCGCAGATGCCGATCAACATGGAGCTTCAGAAGCCGTTTGTATACGCAGGCGCTGAAGAAGAGGAGCTGCCGATTCTGGCTGTTACCAAGCAGGCTTCTGCAAATGCAGATACTGTTGGTTTCCGCGGCGTAATCGCACTCCCGAATGTAACTGCTGATATGCTGGAACTGGCATATGATGAAGATTCCTGCACATGGAATGTTCCTGGCCAGAATCAGGTGAACCTGCAGAATTTCATGAAGTACAAGAACGGCGAAACCGATAAGGAAGCAAACCGCTGGATCTTCTTCACACAGTCCTCCAACGATGGCAGCATCCTGGATCCGACTACAAAGGATTATGTACTGAGCATGGCATTCAACATTCCGGATGCTGACACAGTTACTGCACTGGCAAAGGCTGCTGGCCTGACACTCCAGACTGGTGAATATGAGGGCGAGACAGTTCAGTATTATGCATTCCCGATGGTATTTGGTCCGGACGGAACTGATAAGATGCTGAGCGGAAGCACATGGGTTGATCAGGAACGGTATGAATACCTGAATGCAGACAACCAGAACATCTTTAAGGAACAGGTTGGCCTGAACAATGGTGAAATCCGCGTTATTGTAAGCAAAGGCGTTACAACAACTACTACCGTAACCACTACCAGCACAACTACCACCACATCTACCACTACTACTACAACTTCTGCCACGACTACACGTGGTACTGGTACCACTACTACCACTGTTTCTACCGCTCCGATTACGACAACTTCCACTTCTACAACTACTACCACCACAACTACAACCACTACAACAACCACCACAACCACTACCACCACATCTACAACTGTTACAGATCCGACAACAACAACTACTTCCACTACAACCACCACTACAACTAGCGCTGCTCCGGTAACTACAACAACAACTACTACAGTATCTACAATTGCTACTACTACTACAACAAGTAAGAGAGGCGACCGCCCGAACATCAACACCACAACCAGCACTACAACCACTACTACTACCACAACAACAACAACGACAACTGCTACCACCACATCTACTACAGTTACAGGTCCGACTACCACTACTACAACAACAACTACCACATCTGGTACAGTTACAGATACGACTACAACAACTACTACCACCACCACAACAACAACTACTACCACAACCACAACAACTCCGGAACCGGGTCCGGTAGTAACAACAACTTCTCTCTCTGTTGAAGTGAAGACCGCTGTTGGCTACTACTTCTCTGTAGATGACAATCCGTTTAACATTGCAGATCTGCTCACTGTTTACTCTGTAAATGAAAAGGGCGAAAAGACTGATGTTACAGATCAGGTTACCTTCGACTACAAGAGCCCGGCTGATCTGTACAATGCACAGAAGAATGCTTATGCTAAATCTACTCTGAAGCCGAAGTATGAAGACAAGTATATCGACGATACATCGGTAACAGTTTATGTTGGCGTGAAGGGCGATACAACTCTGAATGCTGAAGTTGCTATTGATGATGCATACTACACATTGCTGTATTATTCTAAGATTTATGCAGGCGATAATAATGTTAAATTCTATGATATCGTAACACCTGCTGTACCGAAGGATGAGGAAATCGAAGGTCTGATGTACTTCCTGTCTGATATCGACACCGAAGGCAAAATCGGCAAGAACGATAATGAACAAAATATCGTGATTACAAATGATGATGCTCTGTGGATCCTGCGGTACTACTCTGATAAGTATGCAGGTGGCGACAAGACTTGGAAGGAAATCTGCCCGACTCTGACAAAGGATTCTCCTCTGGCAAAGTAAGGTGAAATTCCTTAAAAAATAACGCATTCATTCATGAGTGCAAAAGCGAAAACCCGATACGGATTACATTCCGTATCGGGTTTTTGTTTGCAGGAAAAAAGCCAAAGTAACTTGGATTTTGCAGGAAGAGACCTTTCTTTTGCAAAAATTCAAAAAAACTGAAAAGATCTCTTGCAAAATTGCGTGAAATCGATTATACTAGATAGTGAGGTATTATGCTCACTGAAAAATAAGACAGCTTTGAAGAAGCAATTGATAAAGGAGGGGTGTACTTGAAGCAGTTGATACAGGTACAGCAAATGGTGCAGGATGGTGCTTTGGATGAAAAGCTTTCTGTGCTCTGCGGCGGAAAATCAGAACTGGATGCGTACCGGGCACGGTTGCTGCACACATTAGAAGCATTCGGGAAAACATTTGGAACTGATCGGGAAATTGCAATCTTTTCCGCACCGGGACGAACAGAACTGGGCGGAAACCATACAGATCATCAGCACGGCCACGTATTGGCGGCCAGTGTGAACTTGGATATTATCGCCGTTGCATCTCCGCGAAGCGACAACGTCATTCAGGTGCAGTCAGAAGGCTATCCGCTGGATGTAATCTCATTAGAGGAACTGGAACCAATTCCGGAAACACAGGAACCCCATGCGGCAGAATTGATACGCGGCGTGGCGGCCAGATTTGGACAGCTGGGTTATCCGCTGGAACACGGATTTGATGCGTATACCACATCTACGGTTTTAAAGGGATCCGGCTTGTCTTCTTCTGCAGCATTTGAAGTCCTGATGGGAAATATCTGCAATGCATTTTTTGCAGAGGGAAAATTAAGCCCGATAGCACTTGCAGAAATCGGTCAGTTTGCAGAAAATGTCTTCTATCGCAAGCCCTGCGGACAGATGGATCAGATGGCATCCTCAGTAGGCGGCGTTGTGGCAATTGACTTTTTCGATTCTCATTTGCCAGAGGTCAGATCGATTGCATTTGATTTTGATAAAACCGGCTATGCCCTGTGTATCGTAGATACCGGCGGAAGCCATGCAGATCTGACAGACGAATACGCCGCAATTCCGGCAGAGATGGGTGCAGTGGCTGCATATTTTGGAAAATCATTTTTGTCAGAGGTTCCGGCAAATCAGGTGTTAAAGTCCATTCCGGAACTGCGAAAGGCCTGTGGTGACCGCGCAGTGCTGCGTGCCATGCATTTTTATCGGGAAGACCGGCGTGCCCAGGGAGAGGCAGATGCCCTGGAACGGGGTGACTTTGAGGCATTTTTGCGGTTTGTGCAGAAATCCGGACAGTCCTCCTATGACCTGCTGCAAAATGTATATCCTTCTTCTGCACCCCAGGATCAGCCAGCATCTATTGCGTTGGCAGTCGGTTCTGCAATGCTGGGTGGACGTGGTGCCATCCGGGTGCACGGCGGCGGTTTTGGCGGCACGATTCAGGCGTTTGTCCCAACGGTGCTGTTATCGCAGTTTCAAGAGGGGATGGAAGCCGTTCTCGGCGCAGGTTCCTGCCATGTATTAAAAATCCGTCCGGTTGGCGGAGTGACAATTTTAGAATGACATCATCTTTGGAAAGGATGGCGGAAATAGAATGGGAAAGATTCTGGTAACCGGCGGAACCGGATTTATCGGGAGTCATGCTTGTGTATCCTTGATTAACGCGGGATACTCTGTTGTAGTCGTGGATAATTTGTGTAATTCAAAGGTAGAGGCGCTTGCCAGGATACAACTGATCACCGGGAAGCAGGTGCGGTTTTATCAGGCAGATCTGCGGGATGAAGAGAGCATACGTCAGATATTTATTGACAATAAAATTGACGCGGTCATGCATTTTGCCGGGTTAAAGGCAGTCGGAGAGTCTGTAGAAAAGCCGCTTCAATATTATGAAAACAATATTGGAGGAACCGTTTCTCTGCTGCGCGTGATGGCAAAGCAAAAGTGCCATACGATTATTTTTTCTTCCAGTGCTACTGTTTACGGATGTCAGAACCCGGTGCCATACCGGGAAGAAATGCCGGTTTCCGCAACGAATCCCTATGGGTATACCAAGGTAATGATTGAACAGATTCTACGGGATGTCTGTAAATCTGATCCCCAGTTCAGTGCAGTGGCACTGCGGTATTTCAATCCCATTGGTGCCCATGAGAGCGGCTTGCTGGGGGAGAATCCAAACGGAATTCCCAATAATCTGGTGCCGTATATTGCACAGGTTGCCTCTGGAAAACTGGATCATGTTAATATTTACGGAAACGATTACAACACACCAGACGGCACCGGCGTGCGGGATTATATCCATGTAATGGATTTGGCAGATGGCCACACCGCAGCACTGGCGTACGGAATGGAGCATTCCGGGTTTACCGCAGTCAACCTGGGTACCGGTACCGGCAGCAGCGTCCTGGAAGTGATACGGGCTTATGAAAAGGCCTGCGGCAGGACGATTCCCATTGAAATTACCAAGCGCCGTGCCGGAGATATTGCGGCATCCTATGCAGATGCGGCAAAGGCAAAGGAACTGCTGGGATGGCAGGCAGTTTCCGGTTTGGAAAAGATGTGCGCCGATAGCTGGCGCTTTACCGTTCAAAATCCCAACGGTATGGAATAGGAGGCATTATGTCAGGCAGATTTGGAAATGCAATCGATAATTTTTTGATTATTATGGTGGCTGTGGCAATTGTGCTGCTGCTGGTGGTTATGCTGGGAGCAAGACAAAGTCCGTTCCGCCAGAAAATCAGTCGCATGCTGGTGCAAAATCCAAATGGCGGTGCCAAGCGCCAGCCGCTGGAATTTAACCGGGAGTACTATATTACAGGAGAAAGAAATATGCGAAAGCCAAACCGCGGAAAAAATCCGCCTCGTACGGTCATTGCAGTTCTGGTGCAGAAGGTAGATGAGCGCCGCCGGACAATGGATCCCAGCGGAACCATGAAACTGTACAATGAGTACTACGAATTGATCTTTAAAACGAGAAAAGGCGATATTTTACATATTGTCACAAGCAAGAAGGCGTATCTGGCAGTGCCGTTTCATCAGCAGGGCCAGTTGACATATCAGGGTGATCAGTTGATTCGCTTCCAATACAGCGGCGGCGAAGTAACCGAAGATCAGCACGCCTTCCATACCGCGCCTGTAGGTGCGCTTCCAGTCAGAAGATAACACATCTGCACAGTGTATAAAATGCAAAGAAAAAAGGACTGCTTTTATTTCAAAGCAGTCCTTTTGGTTTATGTCAATTCCGAATGGAGTATCAATTTATGTCACTTATTCTGGTTGTTTTCGTCTTCCTTCCGGATCTGTGCACGCTTGATTTTGCCGCCCAGTGTTTTCGGGAGTTCATCTACATATTCGATAATACGCGGATACTTGTACGGAGCAGTGGTGTGCTTTACGTGGTTTTGCAGCTCCTTGGTCAGCGCATCGCTGGGAGTATAGCCCTTTGTCAGCACAACAGTTGCCTTTACTACCTGGCCGCGGATCGGATCCGGTGCAGCAGTAATGGCACATTCTAAAACAGCCGGATGTTCGATCAGTGCGCTTTCTACCTCGAATGGCCCGATACGGTAGCCGGAACACTTGATAACATCATCGTTTCGTCCCACAAACCAGAAGTAGCCGTCAGAATCCCGCATGAATACATCATGCGGACAATAGCTGCCCTGTCCCAGGATTTCCTTTGTCATTTCCGGATTCTGATAATATCCCACAAACAGGCCGGTAGGATAGGATTTGTTCAGGTTCTGCATAACGAGAACGCCCTGTTCACCGTCAGCTGTTAAAGTGCCGTCATCTTTTTGCAGAACGATATCATACAGCGGAGAGGGCTTTCCGGTGGAGCCAGGCTTCGGATCGATCCAAGGGAAGTTTGCCAGCAGAACAGTACCTTCTGTCTGCCCAAAGCCTTCACGGATTTCTTTACCGGTGAGCTCCTTCCAGCGGTAGAATACTTCCGGATTCAAAGGCTCTCCGGCCGTTGCAAAGTTTTCGATGCTGGACAAATCATAAGAAGCCACATCCTCCTGCAGCATAAAGCGGTACATAGTCGGCGGTGCACAGAATGTAGTAAGCTTATAATCCTGCATTTTCTGGAGCAAGTGTGTGGGCACAAACTTGTCCATATCATATGCAAAGATAACTGCGCCGCAAATCCACTGGCCGTAGATTTTGCCCCAGCCAAACTTAGCCCAGCCGGAGTCAGATACGCTCATATGCAGCTTGTTTTCCTGTACCTGCTGCCAGTATTTTGCTGTTACGATATGACCCAGCGGATGGGTGTAGTCGTGCTGTACCATTTTCGGGTCACCAGTGGTGCCGGAGGTAAAGTAAACGATCATGGTATCCTTTGCAGTTGTTGCAGCAGCGCCGGTAGGACGAGCAAATTCAGTAGAGAATGCAGCCACTTCATCATGAAAGCTGTGCCAGCCTTCTCTTGCCGGCCCGATTACAATCTTGTGCTGAATGCTGGGAACAGAGGGCTGTGCCTCGTCTACCTGTTCCAGAACATAGGGATCATCTACACAGATCATTGTGTGGATTTTCGCGCTGTTTCCGCGGTAGATCAGGTCTTTCTTTGCCAGCTGCAGGGAACCGGGAATCAGAATTGCGCCGATTTTATGAAGCGCAACGGCACATACCCAGTATTCCCACCGGCGGCGGAGAATCAGCATAACAACAGTGCCCTTCCGAATGCCCAGGCTCAAAAAGTAATTTGCAGCCTGATTGGACAGACGGGAAATGTCTGTAAAGGTAAAGGTTTTTTCTTCTTCGTGATCATCACACCAAACAAGAGCCTTCTTTTCTGGTTCCTGTTTTGCCCATTCGTCCACGATATCAAAGCCGAAGTTGAAATCATCCGGAATGTTGAGGCGATAGTTCTGCTTGAAGTCCTCGTAGCTGTCAAATTCAATACGAGGAAGGTATTTGTTGAGCAGCATATGCAAATGCTCCTTTTCCTAGAAATTCTACTGTAAATAGCAGTGTACGCTTTCTTTTTTTAACAGAAGCGATTATTTTCATTATACTATATTTTCCGAAAAATGTCAAGGAATTTCCACGATTTTTAAAGGGAATGCGGCATAAAATACAAGATGAAATGATTTTGATGCGACGCAGAAAAAGAATGGCTGCTCCGGTTTTCATAAAAAAACTCTGCGGCTTTTTTCTTCCGTAGAAGAACCGCAGAGTTTTTGAAAAAATAACGTAATTTTAATCGACTGCCGGCAGTGAATCAATGATGTGCGTCAGGAAGCGCAGCAGCGACTGTGCATCCCGTGCGTCCAGATCGGTGTCTGCATTGCAGTCCGCATTGAGCCGTTGTGCAGCGTTCAAGTCTACCGTATCGGAGACCGCCTTGTTCAGCAATACTGCATCTGCCAGATTGACCTTTCCATCCATGTTGATGTCACCCAGAAGCACATCTCCCGGAATGATGGCCTGTGTCGTAGTTGTGGTGGGAGAAGGTGTTTCACTGTCTGTATTCGTGCTGGTAGTAGTTACCGGCAGGGTTGCAGTTTCAGTATGGGTAGCAGTTTCAGTATGGGTTGCAGTAGCTGTAGTGGTATCAGAACCAGGTGCTTCAGAATCAGTAGGAACAGTTTCTGTTTTGGTTTCTGTGGTGGTGGAAACTTCGCTGACAGTTGTGGTTACAATCGGTGTTGTCGTTGTTGTAACAACCGGCGGTGCAGCCTTTTCTGCAAAGGAAGCGCCCTTATATGTATAGATTGCGCTGCTGTCCTTTACCTGCATAAATCCATGTGTTGTAATGGAACCGTCTGCATTTCTCCAGACTGCGTCGAAATCCGTGCCCATTTCCGGTGCCGTTACAGAGATAAAGTCATCGTCAGAAATGGTATCAAATTTTGTGCCAATCTTTTTATTGTTTTCTACAGTTGTTGTTTCGTTTATCTGATAATAGCCGCTGTTGTAGTAGACGATATTTTTTGCAGTGCCGTTCATCTTGTCATTGGAAAGCTTATTCAGACCTGCTGCGCCCAGATTTGCGGTCAGATTATCAACGCTGAAATAGGAAATCATGTTGGTAAAAGCAGCATTGTCGCAGCGATAGCAGCTGACATTGGGCTTTCCGTTGGCGCCGACACCGTTGTTATAGGCGGTGCAGTTGGTCAGGCTGCCCAGCTTCGGATTGTTGTTGTCCGTAAAGCCGCAGTTCAGGTTTTCAAAAGCCAGACAATTCTTTATCACGTGGGCAGAACCTACGCCGGATCCGCCCAGCTTGAAGCCGTTTCCGTCACAGCCGCCATAGCCTTCTCCGAATTCTGTGAATCCGTTCCGGAAGGCAACGCAGTTCTGAATGGTAATAACACCAATCGGCCCTGTTTCTGTTTTTGCAAACAAATCCCAGCCGTCATCGCTGTTGTTGTAAGACATACAGCCGTCAAAGACGTTTCCTTCTCCGCAGGTCAGCTTTGCAGCAAATCCGTCTGCATTCTCCATGGTTGCATTGTCGCAGTTATTTTTGGAGGTGCAGTTTAAGATCAGGTTATTGCTGGGCCAGTCTGCAATGGTTGCTGCACTGGTGTTGTACCGGGAAATCTGGAGACCGGTGTCCTGATTGTCGTTGAATACCATGCGTTCCAGCTTGTTGTTGCTGCCGGAAAGCAGCATGCCGTTGTCCGCTGCCTTGGTGATTTCAAAGCCGTAGAAATGCCAGTAATCGCCGTCCAATACAATGCCGCGCTTGGCATTGTTAGCAGCGCCCTGTCCGGAAAAGTCGAAGGTGACATCTGCGCCGTTATAGGGCTTTATGGTTTTCATAGCATCGGCTGTACCATTGTTTTTGTCATCAATTACAATGGTTTCAGAGAATTCGTAGGTACCGCTCAGCAGGTAGATGGTGTGTCCGGGTGTCAACTTTGTAATAGCATCTGTCACAGAGGCCGGATCCTTTTCCGATTTTCCGCTGCCCGTTCCGTTTGGTGCGCAGAAAATGTCGCCTGCTGCCGGAACATCCGGGGTCACCGGTGCAGCAGTTTCCATTGTGGTAACTGTAGCCGGCTTTTCGCTGGAAGCGGTTACCGTCGTGGTAACGGTGGTTGTTTCCAGTGTGCTTCCGGTTGTAACTTCCGTTGTCACAACCGGGTCAGTATTTTCGCTAAATCCGCTGCCGATGGCAATGACTGTCGGTTTATAGTTGACCAGAGCCTGCTTTAACGCATTATTGACCGCATAGCTGGCATCATCTACAGAGTTGTCGAATTTCCACTGGAAATCTCCACCCTGCACACGGCCTGCCTTGGCAGTCACAATGGACGGCACATCTGCCGCAGCATCTGCAGTGTAGCTGTACATAATCTCAGAATTGGTGTCAAAATTGTTGTATGTTGTGCCGCCGGAAACGGTCTTTACACTGCTCGGTACCGTTTCAGAAGGACTGGAAACCTCATAGGCATCAAACGAAGTGTTGTCCTTGGCATACGGAATATAGCTGGAAGCGCCTTCGATATAGTTGCCGTATGCTTTGATAATGCCGCCGGTTTCACCGGTGAAGGTGCCTTCTCCTAAAGCGTCCGTTCCTTGTCCGGAGCTTAACATAGGATTCTTGCAGTTCCGGAAGTAGTTGTTTTCTACAAAAGCGGAAGCACCCTTGGTGACGCCTACGCCGTATTTTGCATTGCCGTCATAGTAGTTGTTATAGCAGTGAACGGAGCAGGTGCGGATTCTGGGGTGACGAGAGTCAGAATGATCGTACCAGTTGTGGTGATAGGTGATGTAGTTGGTTTCTTCTTCGCCCTTCATACCCTGGAGATTGCACTTGCCGTTGTCCCAGAAGTGGTTGTAGGAGTGGGTGACATAGGTGGAGGTTTTGGTATCCAGCGCGCCGTCTCCCTTGACCTGGTCAGCATCTGAACCGGCATCGCCATAGAAAAAGTCACAGTTGTGCACCCAGACATGGTTGTTATTCTGCTGTAAGCCGCAATCGTCTCCCTCGGAACTGTTGCAGTTCATAAAGCCGATATTGCGGACTTCTACATTGGAGCTGTTTTTCATGACCAGGCCGAATCCGTTGAATACGGTGTCGGTACCAATTCCTTCCACTGTAATACCAGCTACCACAGTATCAATCATCAGATCCCCCTTCGGCATGTTGGCCGGGTCTGTGATATTGCCGATAAAACGCAGGCAGAGCGGACGCGTTTCCTTTTTCTTTTTGTAGCCCTCAATGATCTTTTGTACGCCGACAGCGGTTTCTTCGCCCTTGCCGGTGATATTGATGTTTGCGGTTACAGTGTCCTTGTTGGCATCCGTTACATATACAACAATGGCATTGGATTTCAGTGTGCCGTCCTCATTATATGCACCGGAGGAGGTGCCGTCGACAAAGCCAAAGCCGCTTCTGTCATGGGCTTCTACCTTTAATATTGCCGTTTCTGCGGCCTTAGAATCGTCCTCTTTTCCGCTGATTACCGGAACGATCTTCATGACATAGCTGCCGGCTGCCAGTCCCACGGCATCGGCCCGGAACCGATCCGGATACTGTCGGATCAGCATGGAGTCCAGCTGCTGATAGCTGCCGCCGCTTGCCTTCACATAAACATGATAGTCCGATGCGCCAGTAACTGCACCCCATTCTGCATAGGCAGCCTCTAAATCACCGCTTGCATTGAGAATGGAAACGGAACTGCTGCTGGCAGCTACCACCGGCGTTTGTGTATCGACAGGGGAGAGGGCATCACTGTAGGCAGTGGCTCCCGGTAATACAGAGGATACAGCAGTTGCGGCCATAACTGCGGCAACAATGCCTTGTCCAAATCGCTTGATTTTCATATGCTTTATTCCTCCTGAGATCTGCCGTTTCGGCAGGAAAGGCATTCGATGGACGGAAATGTGCATGATTTTCCATCTGTTTTTTGATGCCTTCGGTCTTAAATGTCCGCAGAATGCGGACTACACGCGCTTTTAGGATGCAGCAAAACACACCACTAAAATACAATTCTATTTTACGCGCAAATTGCTGGTTTGTCAATCGGTATTTTCGCCAAATAATGGAGAAATAAATGTGCAGAATATATAATTATGACGGATATTGTGGGTTTGAATTGCTTTATTTGTCAAAAATCGTGGAAAAATCTTTGATTTCATATTGGAATTTTAGACAATGTGAAAAGCCTGCTTTCCGGCAGTGATCTTCCCGGAGAAGAATTGGGAAAATGCCGGGGAGTCATGGTGTATATTTCAGGCAATTTAGTTTGGAGTTTGCGTACAAGCTATACAGATCAACAAAATATATAAATTTGTCGAGAAACTAGAGAAAATGAGAACGCTGTGCACTTTTTGTAACAATATTTCTGAAAAGGATACAAAGCGGTTAAAGTATTTACAATTTGCATTTTTTGCCGGTTTCTGTGCGGAAAATGGTTGACAAATGGCAAACACAATATTATAATAAATGTATAAATGCTTTCGGTTGGATAGAATGCAGAATTTCCAAATTGTGCTAGATGCGGAGACTGCCATTTGGTCTGCCGCTTTTGCATGGATTTGGAAACGGAGCGGCAGACCGCTTCGCTTTTTTGTGTTTGCGCAGGTGATACTGCATCTAAAAAACAATTTTGAGACAGATGCTTTGGTGCAGGTGCTTTTGTCGCATTTTCCGTAAGAATACGAAAAAGTGGACTGAGAACCTGTCTTCACAAGCGTATACACGTGTCTTTTCGGCAAATTATGCTCGAAAATCCACTTGTGTTTTTTATGAAGACAGGTTCTGAAACAGGCATCTTGCTGTGGGGCTGATTGTGTTTTAGGCATAGTGCAGCGCAGCTTGGAATATGGTACATCAAAAGGGAAAGAAAACAGCAGAAACAGATCTGACAGAACCTGTCAGAAACTGATATTCTGAAGTCGGAAAGGAAAGATAATATTGTACAGCAAAGATCAGGAGTCAAATCGGAACGCTTTTTCTTCCGGTGCCCATCTGACAAAAGAAGAGATGCGGCAGAAAATACGTGCTTCACTGGCTGCAAAGGAATCAAATGGGCAGCAGCCGGAGGAACATGCACCGGCGTATGCCGGCAGTGTTTCCCGATCCCAGCCGGTTCGCCGCAGCGCTGGCAGCAATGCCACACCGGCAGAACATTCCCGAACAGAAAAGGCGCGGCAGCTTCGGGAAACAATGGATGCCAGACGCGGCAGCGGAAATAGCCGCAGCATGCGTGGTGAAGCGGCTTTTGACTGGAATCCGCCTGTACAGAGAAAAACTGCTGTGCGTCCTCAGCCTCAGCCCAGACCGCAGCGTCGGGAAGCGTATGAGGACTGGGACTATGATGAACGTGTCCACAGCGCAGATACCGGCAAAAAGATAGGCATTATTACAGGAATTATTGTTGCGGCAATCCTGGTGCTGTTTTATATCATCGGACTGGTGATGTATCATGGAAAGTTCTTGCCGAAAACTTATGTGAACAACGTGAATATCTCCGGCATGACCGAAGAGGAAGCTACGAAGGCCATTACAGATTCTGCCGAGGAACTGGGCGTTACCTTTATTCCGCGTCAGGGCGATCCGATCGTCTTTAAGGGATCTTCCTTTGGCTGTACTGTTTCCCTTCCGGATGGCGCACTGTCAGATGCAGCAGATGAAGGCCACGGCTTATGGTTCCGCAAGCTGTTTTCCAAGAGCGAGTATGCAGTTACGCTGAATGTGAATTATTCTGAAGCTAATCTTGCCAGCCTGATTGCAGCCTATGACTGGGGCAATGTGCCGCCTACAGATGCAAAGGTTGTGCAGGGTGAAGACGGCAGCTTTTCCATTCAGCCGGAAGACGATGGAAACATGGTAGATACTACAGTACTTTCTAATTATACCATTGAGCAGATGCGCAATGGCAACAATACCATTAACATGGTAGATGCCAACTGCTATAAAAAGGCAGAAGTGACTGCGGACAGCTTGAAGGATACTCTGGCACTGTACAATCAGATTGGTGCAGTAGAAATCACCTATGATATGACAAACCGGGAAGAATTGTTTGATCCGGTGGGAACCGAAACTGTTGGCCATGAACAGCTGATGCAGTGGATTACCAGTGACGGTGGTCAGATCTCCATCGACAAAGAAAAGGCCAAGGAATGGGTACAGACTAACATTGCAGACAAATATGATACCTTTAAGTCAGAAGGATACACCAGAACATTTGAATCCACTGCGGATGGTACTGTGGAACTGGCACTGACACCTACCAGTACCTATGGCTGGAAAACAGACGTAGATGCCACTGTAGATAAGCTGGAAGAATACATTCAGGACGGAGAATCTGTCACAGTAGAGCCGGAGTATGAACAGGCTGGCTTCCGTCCGAAGACCTCTAGCGGCAAGGAGTTCGGTGAAAAAACTTATATCGAAGTGGATATCTGTCACCAGCATCTGTGGTTCTATGTAGATGGCGAATTGTATCTGGAATCTGATGTAGTAACTGGTTTGGAATCCGATGTCAACCGTCAGACACATCCGGGCGTTTTCAAAATCCGTGACCGCGTTAAGGATGCTGTGCTGGGTACATATGCAGTACAGGGCTATCAGCAGCCAGTTTCCTACTGGATGCCGATCGACCATACGGGTATTGGTCTGCACGATCTGAACCGCAGCAAGTACGGCGGAGAGATCTACAAGACACACGGTTCACACGGTTGTATCAATCTGCCGTTGGACGTTGCCGGAAAGATCTACGAGGAAACCGTAGTTGGCATGCCCGTTATTATTGTTCCGTAAAAAATAATAAGGTTTTATGATATGAAAAAAGTGATTCCTGTAAAGAGGCAGGAATCACTTTTTTCTATAATAGAGGAAGTTCCTCTTCCCCTTTTGTGCAAGAAATACAAAATTTATTTTATATACTTGAAAATAGAATTGAATTTGTGGTAAAATACAAAAGAAAGATTTTGGCATAGAATGGAGGAAAGGAGGAATTCTCATGAAAGATAAGCTGCGATTGCCAATCGTATGGATGCTGCTGTGCAGTATGCTGCTTTGGGGAATGTCGGGCATTGCGGTGTCTGCCACAGATTCCGATGAGACATCTCTGGCAGAAGCACAAATCGAAGAAGTGGTTGCATACACCAATGCATTTCGGCAGGAAAATGGACTGGAGCCACTGCAAATTGCTCCGGTTCTTCTGGAAATCGGCGCTATGCGTGCGGAGGAATTGAAACAAAGCTACGGCCACATGCGGCCGGACGGAACCAGCTGGTTTACAGCGATTGAAAATGCTGAGGTGGATTCCAATTGCTATGCTGCGGAAAATATTGCCGCCGGTTATGCGACCCCTCAGGAAGTATTTACAGCATGGAAAAATTCTGACGCACACCGGGAAGCAATGCTGGGGGAACACTATCAGTATATTGGAATCGGTGTCAGCTATTTGGAGAATGATCCCAACTACTATTTCTATTACTGGGAGATGGTGCTGATCTCATCAGAAATCCCTCTGGAGGGTAGTTACTACCCGTTTGCGGAGAAAACAGATACCGGGACGCAGACCACGTCAGCTGTGGAATACAATCTGATATACGGCGATATCAACGGAGATCTTCAGGTAACGCTGGAAGATGCTGTGAAGCTACAGCAAATTCAATTGGGATTGATTCCCGAAACAGGGGTTCCCCGGCAGCAATGGACTGCTGCCAGGATGGCATCATAGACGGAAGGGACGTTCTGGTACTGCTGCGCTATTGTGTGAATTCTCGGAATACTCTGCCGGTTGTCCCTTAGAGAAAAGTAAAACAGCCGCCTTTCCCTGCAAATTGCATGGGGAAAAGCAGCTGCTTTTTGTTGTATAAAGCTGTTTAGGGCTGAATCGGCAGAAGAATCGTAATTTCCGTTCCGTGTCCCAGTTCACTGCGCAGGGAGATCACGCCGTCGTGATAGTCAACAATATGCTTGACAATAGAAAGCCCCAGACCGGTTCCGCCCCGTTGCTTGGAGCGGCTTTTATCCACGCGGTAAAAACGCTCAAAGATTCGGCTTTGCGCATGCAGTGGAATGCCGATGCCATTGTCAGCGATGACGATTTTTGCTTGCTGTTCCACGCGGCTGATACTGATATGCACCGTTCCGCCGGGGTTGTTGTATTTGATGGCATTGTCGATGAGATTGACAAACAGCTCCCGGATGTAGCTTTCGTTGCTGCGCAGCAGCAGGCAGGAGCCTTCCAGCTGAATCTGAATCTGGTTGCGCTGAATGACCGGATCCAGAATTTGCAGCGCACTCTGGGCAGAGGTACGCAGTTCCACCTGTGTGTCCAGGAGATCAGAGTGTTCCTCGATTTCAGACAACCGGATAATGTCGTTGATCAAAAAGAGCAGGCGCTCGCTTTCCCGCTCGATCATAGCACCGTATTTTTGCACATCATTTTTTTGTGTAATCATGCCGCTGCCGAACATTTCTCCAAACCCTTTGATGGTTGTCAAAGGTGTTTTTAGCTCGTGGGATACATTGGCGGTGAATTCCTGCCGCATTTTTTCTGCTTTTACGTTGTAGGTGACATCTACCAGAAGCACAATTGTCCCAAAGATGCCGCCCATTTCCACCCGGTTGATTCGGGCACGGATATATTTTCCGTCAATTTTCAGCAGCGCATGTACCTTCGACTGCTGCTTTATTTTGGATTGCCGCAGTGCATCCAGGAATTCCGCGTTTTCGGTCAGAATAAAGATGGACTTATCGTTCCAGTTTTCTTCCGGAATGTGGAGCTGGGCAACTGCGGTGCGGTTGGCCATTTGGATTTTATCCGAATCATCCAGAATCAACAGCCCTTCTGCCATGTGCTTTTGGATCAGCTCTGTAATGTCACGCTCATGGTGCAGTTCTTTCTGAATGGCATTCATTTCTGTCTGGATTTCTGCAATTTCCAGCTGTTCTTTTCGCCGCTGCTGTTCCAGGCGCTGCTTTTGGTGCAAATGCACCACCTGGCCGGTAAAAATGAAAATCAGCAGCAGGATTGATAACGCCCAGGGAATCCATTCCATGTATTATCCTCCGATCTTATAGCCATAGCCGCGAATCGTGCTGATCAGACTATGACAGCCGGCGGCATCCAGTTTTTGCCGCAGTGTTTTGATATGTGCATCCACTGTTCGGGTTTCCCCTTCGTACTGAAAGCCCCAGACCTGTTCCAGAAGCCGGTCTCTGGAAATTGCCGTGCCGCGGTTGCGTGTGAGATAGGTCAGGAGTTCGAATTCCTTATATGTCAGCATCAGTTCCTGTTCCTGATAGGTAACGGTACGTTGTTTCAGATCAATGGTCAGATCCTGTAATTTTAACAGGTCGGACAGCTCCGCCGGGTTGGAATGACTGCGCCGGAGAACGGCCTTGATGCGGGAGAGCAGCTCCATGATGCCAAACGGTTTTGTGATGTAGTCATCCGCGCCGGCTTCCAGAGCAGTGACCTTGTCGATCTCCGTGGATTTGGCAGACAGCATAATCACAGGAATGACAGCGGTCAGGGATTCGGCCTTCATGCGTTTTAAAATGGAAATCCCATCCTCATCCGGCAGCATAATGTCCAGCAGAACCAGATCCGGCTGTGTTTCCTGGAGGCAGCGGAAAAATTCCTTTCCGTTGGAAAAATCCTTTACCGTATAGCCGCCGGAGCGCAGCGCACAGCAGATCAACTCCCGTATGCCGTTGTCATCTTCAATGCAAAATACTTGTGCCAATGTTGTTCCCTCATTTTTCTAAGAAGTTATTGCGGTTCTGGTTTTTCAGTGCGCCGCTGGATTTCCGCTTTGATCTTTTGCAATGACTGCGCGCATGGCATCCACTGCAACAGCAATGGCGTGTGTCATGTCATCGTCGGCCTGATCTACGTCTCGTGTCACAGCAGTGCGTTCCTGGTTCCAGATCATTTGAAGCACGGTAGCACAGCGCAGCCGGCGTGCCGCAGCGGTGATAAACAACGCGGCAGATTCCATTTCAGAGCCGAGTGCGCCGCCTGCCTTCCAGGCCTCCCAATTGTCTGTCAGCGTGCGGTGAATGGGCATAGTTTCCGGTGCGTGCTGTCCATAGAAGGAGTCTTTGCACTGGACAACACCGGTGCGATAGGGATAGCTTTTGACTTCTGCGGCGTGTACCAGCTGTTCCAATAAGGAAAAGTCCGGGACTGCCGGAAAGGCCAGCGGCAAGTATTCCTGAGAGGTGCCCTCCATGCGAATGGCACCGGTGGGCAGGATGAGTGTGCCCGGTTTCAGATCCGGCTGCATGCCGCCGCAGGTGCCGATACGGAGAAAGGTGTGTGCCCCCAGTGCGGCCAGTTCTTCCATGGCGATGGAAGCGGAAGGGCCGCCGATGCCGGTGGAGGTGACACTGACTTTTACACCGTCCAGATCACCGGTATAGGTGGTGAATTCACGGTTCTGGGCAATGGGGACAGCGTCTTTCAGATAAGAAGCAATTTTCGGGACGCGTCCCGGATCGCCGGGGAGAAATACGTAATTGCCCACTTCTCCCGGTGCACAGCGGATGTGAAATTGTTGCTTAGACATGGTGCAGGCCTCCTTGACAAAAGCAGAAAACTCTGCTATCATAGGTGAAAATCGGGTGATTCCGTTTTTGCGCGGAAAGATTTTTTCAGAATACGGGAAAAGCCGTTATGCCTTCTCTTCAGATGCATCCGGCGGCGGCATTACAACGGCAAGACCGCCTTCAGGCGCTTCCTTTTCCTGTTCCCGGCATGCAGGATCTACGCAGAAGGTAACTGCCTTTTTCAAATTGCAGATGGTATTGATGCGCTCATTTCCGCCGTATTCTCCGTCAATCGTCCAGGAAGCCGGCTCTTCATCCAGACTGGTGATCACCAGCTTTTCTGTGCGAAAATAATGGAGATAGCGCTTTTCCGGCCCGATCTGAAATTTGGAGAATGCCATAATAAGCTGGTGCAGTTCAATTAGATTTGCAGGCTTTCGGATGAGTGTTACCTCAAACAAGCCATCATCCCACTGTACCTCGGAAAGAGAGAGAAACCGCGCCACGGAGGAAGAATTGGTTACCATGCCGTAGAGAAACTCATCTTCCATTACGCCGCCGTCATGCTCAATCCGCATCCGGCAGGCACGAATCCGGGATAATTTAGAAATGGCGTTGAGGATATAGGCCGCGTGTCCCAGAACGTTTTTAAATTGCTGGGGCGTATCGTAAGAGATTTCCGTAAAGGCACCGAATGCGGCAACGTAGGTGAAATATTTGTCGTTGAATTGTCCGATGTCGCACGGCGTGGGAATACCATGAACAATGCAGTCTACGGCTTTTTCCGGTTCCTTCGGAATGCCCAGACCTCTGGCAAAATCGTTGGTAGAGCCAAACGGAATGTATCCAATGGGACAGCACGCAACGCTGTTCATGCAGCCTTGAATGACTTCGTTCAAGGTGCCGTCTCCGCCGGAGCAGACCAGCAGCTCATACGCCTGGGAGTCACAGGCATTCTGGGCGCAGATGATGGCATCGCCGCGGGATTGGGTGGGATGTACCGTAACCTGATAGCCGGCGGCTGTAAAGCGGTCAAGAATCATGGCAAGATGAGAGCCAACAGCGGCTTTGCCGGAGTGGAGATTACAGATAAAGTAAATTTGTTTCAAAGAAGTTTCCTCCTTTACATGAAATTTTTATGTAAGAACAGTATAACATAATTCTTTGAAAAATGCAAGAGAAGTGCAGGAGTATCCTGATAAAATCTCTGGAAAGGAATCGGGTGCATTGATGAGAAATGAAATGCAGGAACTGAATGTAGAAGACTGGAAGGAACGGCTGGAAGCCTATCTGCCGCAGAATGTGTCAGAAGAAGCAGACAAGCGGCAGATTTTGCAGGAGATCAGGGAAAAGGGGGATGCACTGCTGTTTCGGACGAATACAGCAGCGCACTTTACCTGTTCCGGATTTGTGATGGATCCGGAATTTGGGCAGGTTTTGATGGTGCATCATCATATTTATGATTCCTTTTCCTGGACAGGCGGCCATGCAGACGGGTCTTCCGATTTTCTGGCGGTGGCTGTGCGGGAGGTCAAGGAGGAAACCGGTGTGGAAAAGCCTTTTCCGCAGAGTGGTGCGATTCTGTCCCTGGATGTGCTCCCGGTGCCGGCGCACGAAAAGCATGGAAAACCGGTGGAATGTCACAAGCATTATAATGTAACCTACGGCCTGATTGTCAATCCAAAGGAAAAACTGCGGATCAAACCAGATGAAAACAGCGCTGTGCAGTGGATTCCGGTGGAAAATTTAAAAGAAATGGTGAAAGAGCAGCACATGCTTCCCATTTACGAAAAACTGATTGCGCGGATGCGAAAACAAAAGCAAATGCAAACAGAAGTCATGGCACAGATTGCAGCACCGCTGCTGACCTGGTATCCGTCACACGCGAGGGATCTTCCTTGGCGCCGCACCAAAGAACCGTACCGCATCTGGCTCTCAGAGGTGATGCTGCAGCAGACACGGGTGGAAGCGGTAAAGGGCTATTATCAGCGCTTTCTGGAGAATTTCCCGGATGTGCAGTCTTTGGCAGCGGCAACGCAGGATCAGGTGAACAAGTGTTGGGAAGGACTAGGATATTACACGCGTGCTGCCAATCTGAGAAAAGCAGCGCAGGTGATTTGCACGGAGCACCGCGGCGTGTTCCCGGACACTTATGCAGCAGTGCGCCGGCTGCCTGGCGTGGGGGAGTATACTGCCGGTGCCGTTTGTTCTATTTGCTATGAACAGCCTACGCCGGCAGTGGACGGAAATGTGCTGCGCGTAATCGCCAGAGTGACAGACTGCTTCTGCGAGATAGACCGTCCGGCCATGAAACAGGCCGTAACAGAAGGACTGCGTGCAGTGTATGCAGAGGGGAACTGCGGTATGCTGACGCAGAGTCTGATGGAATTGGGGGCAACTGTCTGTCTTCCAAATGGACAGCCGCTCTGCTCTGCCTGTCCGCTGGCAGCATTCTGTATGGGACGAAAGAATCAGGACGTACTGCGGCTTCCGCAGAGAACCACCAAGAAGAAACGGCGTACAGAACAGTATACCGTATTTCTGATGCGGTGTGAGGGAAAATATGCTGTGCAAAAGCGGCAGGAAAAGGGACTGCTGCATGGGCTGTGGGAATTCCCCAATGTGCCTGGTATTCACACTGCGGAGGAAGCAATTCAAATGGCTGCTTCCTGGGGGACGGCACCGAAAGACCTTGTGCGCACCGCAGAGAAAAAGCATATCTTTACCCATGTGGAATGGGAACTGTTCGGTGTTTATTTGGACTGCGGCAGGGCGGCAGAACCGTTTGTCTGGAAATCTCCGGAAGAAATTGCCGCAGAAATTTCCCTTCCTACAGCTTTTCGGCAATTTGCATTGGATTTGCCGTGATTCTACAGTGCTTTTCAGCACAGCTTTGGTGTCTTTATTTCGTCGATTATAACATATTTTCTCGATTTTTTTCATACGATTTGCTCCAGAAAGCTGAATCATCCTGGCCAGTGTCGAAAATAGATTTTTTCGCTTGCAATTTTAGGAAAAAATATGGTACAATACAAACAACGAAAGTCGGAAATTGTATCAGAAGGAGTGCGAAAATTGCTATGAAGAAATCTGGAAATCAAGTAAATGGATTTACTCTTGTCGAACTTGTGATTGCTTCTACAATCATGGGGATTCTTGCTGCAATTTTGATTCCTACTCTGCTAGGATACATTGAGCAAAGTCATGAAACCATGGATATCACGAATGTGCGTGATGCATATCTTGAAGTTAGAACAGCATCGATGATTGATGAATTTACAAGTGTATCTAAGACAGTAAAACTTGAACAAAAACGAAATGACTGGCAATCATTCAATCCTGTAAAGATTGCAGGAATCGAGCATTATAATTGGGAAGGGAATACAGATAATTGGAAGGGTGTTCCTACCGCAAACGGAGCGTGTGAGATTACCTATACGCCTTCGACCGGCATCGTTTTTTATTGGAAAGGGAGCGGTGGAAATAGCACGACTCCGAATATTGATTTTAACGAAAATTTACATGATCCGTTAAATAAGAACTTGTTCTCATAGATAAAATGTGGTATAATAGAG
>UMGJ01075996.1_pt1 | contig 23955 bp, 15 predicted proteins | sample 1965221 | NCBI WGS metagenome assembly UMGJ01 (sample SAMEA4836067, study PRJEB28245) | human gut metagenome | biome: gut microbiome; material: fecal sample | place: Denmark | collected 2008
TGTGGGTATTATTGTCATTTACACGGTTGGGTATTCAGACTCACTCTTTACCACCGACGATGGACGTCCGATAAACCCAACGTCTGTAACGAAGTACTTTCATCGTTTTGTTGAGCGGCACGAACTTCCCGACTGCTGCGTACATTCGCTGCGGCACACTAACGCCTCGCTGCTCATTGCTGCGAACACACCGATAACAACGATAGCGGGCAGACTGGGACATTCAGATCCGAGTATTACACTGCGTATCTATTCGCACCAGCTCAGCGCCGAAAACCGCAAAGCCGGCAAAGCTATCGAAGGATTATTTGAATAAACAAAAAGTAAATGACCATTTAATTTAAGACATGAAAAATGTGAAACACAAAAGCCGCTGACTGGAAGAATTGTCGGCGGCTTTTTCTTAGGCAACTTCTTCCCCAGTGGGGAAGAAGTTGATCAAGAAAACATAACAGAGTTAGTCATCAAAGATTTTTTAAACAACTCCATATTCTGCTGTGTATATCCATACTTGATCGTTCCTTCTGAAAATGCTGATAAAATAAGTTCTTCCAGATCGCTATGAACTGTATCATCTAATCTAAGTAGCGAAATCCCGCAGTATGACAATAGAATATCCTTAACGAGATGATTTACTGCTTGAGATTTTTTGTAAAATGGCAAATTTGAATCATAATGCGATGGATCATCAAGCCCTATACAAAGTTGCTTATTCTTCTTAAAATCCATAAGAAGAAAATCAATATGTTTATTACTTATAAAGTCCTCATAAAAACGCACTTTCTTTTTCAGCCAGCCCTCGTCATAGTTTGATTTTAACCTAAAATCTCCAACATTTATTATATCCCAAAGTCTTACATGAGTAAAAACTATATAGTCATGCTTTTCAAAGATTTTTTGAAGTTTTTTATAAAAATCAAACTCTTTCCGGGTCATAAGCGTAACTTTTTTATACGAATTGCTGTATTTAGCTAAGTGTTTGAGCAATTCTAACGTATTGAAACTTTCAGATAAAACTATCAACGCTTCATCACACAGCCTATACCTATATTTATTAGCAAAAATATTCGCATGATTTGAGATCATATTGATATTATCAAGAGATGTAGACAACTTTGCTTCGTACTCTGTATAACTTTTAATAGTTTGTTCTAACTCAACATCTCTATTTTTCAGAGCAATAAGTCTTTGCGCTTCTTGATCTTTTTCTGCCATCAAAGAACTATGGTCATTATTGAGCCTTGTTTTGCGGTTATTTAGCAAAAGTAACCATAACATTCCAAGTACGACCACGCCAACGATCGGCAACAGGAAAATCTGTTTAGCTGCCGCAGACAATGCACTAAGGATAATAAGGAATGAAACGATCAACACTATTGCCGTTCTTATCCTCTCATTGTTTTTCCCTATTTGTTTATTACCATCAGTAATTTTATTATCCAGCACTTTGATCTTATTTGACGAATAATCTTTTTCTGTATTATTCTGGTTTTTCTCCCTTGTAAGTCTTTCTAATTCAGCCCTATACTTGTCCTTTTTGAAAGTATTTCCTTATAATATGTATTGTTACACATAATTACGTTCACAATGATTCCCCCACAATTTTAGTTGTTATACTTTAACTAGATCCTTTTGCTGCTGAGTCTTTTGTATCTCTTTTCTTACCCTCTTGATCCTTCTCTCATCTGCCGGGTGTTCGTCATAAAGCACTTTTCTCTGAGAAAAGAATACCGAAAAAGCCTATACTGAGATATTTTTTTATATTGTAACACTTAGCTTAATTTTTACCACCCAAAAGCAGAAAAATATAATATTCCCCCTTGACATTCTAGGAAGAATATGTTACAATAATATATGAGTAGAAAACAAAACAGGCTGCTCAACGCCGGCAAGCGTCAAACAGCCCTTAATCTTCAACGGAATTAGCACCTTCCGTCAAGACTTAGTTTCGGTATTACGCTACCCATTATAGCATAATATAGAGAGTTTGTCAAGGCTTCTTGTGCGTGTTCCGCTGAGAAGTCTTTGTCTTTCTACATAAAGTTTGTTGCATTGCTAAGCAACCGCAACTTGAAATTTGATATATATGAGCCTGCTGGAACAGGCATAATATCCATATGAAATACCCTTTCCTAAACAGAATGAAAGTGGAAAGTTTTCATCGAAATATTCATACTGTCCCCTGCCTATACAGAATGGGAGCGGCAGAGATCACAGTGTGTTCAGTTGTATCGAGTGTGCGATGATACACGCGGGTTCTTTCTTTATCCGACCGATAAGGCATTAAAACATCAGAGATAGTACCGGCGTGAGCCACAGCGACCCGAAAACCAACAGTATGGCGATAAGGCAAGCCGCCTATGTGCCGATACAGTGAAAGTCGATGAAATGTCATGCAAGCCTTTGAATACTGATAAACAAGGCTGTCCTTAGCAGACCGAAGCATGATGGGAAATCAACTAGCTAAATCACAATCGGCAGCGAGATCTGCCTTTATATACTCAGCCGTTCTGTCGGCTGAGATAGGTTCATAATTATTTGTGGATCTATCTTGATCGACAGACCTTGCAATAATAGAAATCTAGCGTGAAAGCATAATGCTCTCACGCAAATTTCGTATGTCTTGCTACTATAAAATAGATGAATGAATTTTGCTTGTGTTTTCGGATAAAAATACAACGCTGGGCAACCATCACTGCATTAAAAACTATTTTACAATTTTCTCAATCACGCAATCATGCTTTTTTGTATCTTTATTATAATTAATACCGACCAGCAAAATCTCTCCTGAGTAATCCTTCAGGCAATCTGCATATTATTTTTGCGTTTTGCTGCAGATAAGTCGCAAAAACAATAAAAGCAAAGAGCTTTCGTATACATGATATAGAAGTACCTTTTGTTCTTCCGTCCAACTGTTCCAATCAACCTATTTGTCAAGAAACATCTCAATTAGAAGAAATTTTTCAAATGTTTAGCATGTAACTCGTGTCGGTCACTTCTTACTCCTTCTATTACCTTTTCTAAAGTCATTTTCTTCTTAAACAAGGAGTCGAATTGTTCAGAAACGGATTCATCATCCGAACTATAATCAGTATCAATAGGTAATTCGTCACTAAGAAGATATCTCTCCCACTCTTCTTCTGTAATCTCACCACTATCCTTTTTATCCCGCCATTTATTTATTTGATCTATTGTTTTTTCTGATACAGCGTTCATCAAAGTATGTAGAGAGGTCTCAACAGATTTTAATTCTTCAGACAATTGTGCTTCGATAGAATTAAGGTATGCTTCCTGCTTTAAATCTTCCATATTATATTTTTGTGATTCTCTTATATAATGCCAAATCGCATTATGCCCATCTATGGTGCGTTGAATTTCCTCATCTGTTTGTGGATCAGGGGTTGATACCATCCTTTCTTCATCTTCTACAAAGACTCCATCATCAATCATTTTATGCGTAGATTTATTTAGTTCATCTTGTTTAATGTTTCCGTCAAATTTTTCTAAATCCTTTAAATCTGCACATGCTAAATATTTTTTAACTACATGTTCATATGCATACAGAATTGTTTGGTCATCTACATTTAAGTGAGATAAACAAAGCGAAAAATTGTAGAAAAATTCAATATTTTGTGCAGTATCAATCAATGGATACATCATCCAATATGCCGCCTTATAATCGCCTGCTTTCATCAATAAAGACGCTTTATAGCAAATAATTTCCTCAGATTCCTCATGTCCTTTAGAAGATAGATTAATTTCAATTGCCGAATTTGGATGGAAAACTTTTTGATATTCTTTGGCGATTTCATTAAAAGTTTGGTGACTAAATGTAGACGGAAACATTAGGTCTGCTACTAAATTATCAATTGCAACTGCAGTGTGACAATCCTTTAACGAAAGTGTTTTCAAGGAAGACTGTCCACATTCCCTCATTGCCTGAACTACTCTGTCTGGATTGCCCTCAAAGCAATAAACTTTTTTTGTCCCATCCTCACTAATGGTAACTCTAATATCATCATTTTTCTTTAATTCTGGCTCAGATTTTTCCTTTTTATGCCTAAGGTCATTGATGATATCACTAATTACATTCACTAATACAGGAATGATAACCACACTTCCAACAGTCATTGCAATACTCAAGAAACCGCAAGTAACAGAAGGCTGTTGCTCCTCTTCAACATCAATCAGATTGACTGTAAAACCATTATTATTTAACCGATTACATGTTTCCAAAATAATATTTTTTTGAAATATCGATAGTCCATTTGAGGAAAAAGCAATATCATTTTTAGATAAATTATATTCTTTATGGTCACCCAAAAAACAGTATTCAGTCTTAATTGAAATATTTGGTGGAGGCGTGAAACGAATATTTCTTTGCCCTAATATAAAATTCTCTCTATCATCAATTCCTATTGCTTTTAGAAATAATTCCCTTTCTACATACCTTCTTTCAGCACCTCGTATTTCTGCTTGCTCTTTAAAAGAAGAATTACTCAAATATTGCTCAAGAAGTTTATCGGTGAGTAATTTTATTCTTTCAAAACCATTAAAATTTCTAGACGCAAATACTGTATATAATATATGATTTTCTCGACTGTAAAACAAGAATGACAAACTTGAATCATCTTCTGCACCACAATATGGACATGTAACAATGGCAAAACTTGAATTTTTTTCCCCGATAGGAATTGAATCATAATAAAACTGGACTTTTGAGGAAAATTCTTTTTTGCAATCTCGACAAATAGCTTTAACCTCTGTTGTATTTTTTGTTCCCATATTGACCTCCTGCAATTTAAAATTAGTAATCAAAACCGTGTGATTTTATAGCTTTTCGCTCAAAGGTAAACAATAAAACCAGATATAGCATCGGTTAAAAACTATTAAAAGGTCTTAATTCCATTACTGCTTTCTGGATTGCCACTCTTTTTTCCATTCTTCTTCATTCACTATAGCATATCATCTTTTATATTCTTCAATAAATACTTTCAAATCTTCTGCATATAAACATCCTTTGCAAGTATGAGGGGATAAACTTGAAGATGCAATTAACATAAGATAATATACAATTATACACGATTGCCAAGCCGTCTAACATAATTATACACCATTTTACAGCATTTTTCAATAGAGCTAGTGACATTTTAATAATTCAAGCATGATTTCTATATATTGCACAATCGGCCAACCTTAGCTTTGTACATAATTTCAAACACATACATTATTATGACATATTTCGACAAATCAAGCAAGAAAATCGACTTATTATAAAGCCGATTTTCATAGCATTTTTATTTGTCCCACATATTTCACATACATTCCTTCCCCTCACACTCCACAAAATCCTTCGCAAACTGCACCGCCTCCGCAAAGCTGTTCTCCAGTATCTCAAACCCCACAGCCGCAGAAAAGTTGTTGATCTCAATACGTTCGGTCTCGTCAGCGAAAACCTGTATCAAAAATCCCTCGCAGATAATATCTCTGCCTTTCTTGTCGACCCTGTGAATGTTGCTGTCAGGTGAGATCTTGATGTAAAATCCTTTGTATCTCATTTGATCACGCTCCTTAAAACTTCATCTGAAGATCATCATCTTCGTCAAGCTCTTCATCTTGAACTTCATCGAAAAGCTGCCCGTAAACCGACCTTTCAAGTGCCGCCCTCAGATAGCTTGTGTCCATACCGTTCGCCTCATATCCCTGCTTTATAACGTTGTAATAGTAACTGGTTGGCGGAGAGATCTGACCTCTGTTCATCAGATACGCCATGCACTCCTTCTTTTCTCCGTTGACGTTGATATCAAACAGCTCCTTGCGGTAAAGATTCGGGAATCCCTCATATCGGTCAAGGCTGTGTTCGTCACGTCCGTCTATCTCCCAAATCAGCACGGGAACTTCTGACTTCTCATTTGGTACGATCGTCGCAACACCTCTGAATTCAAGCTCGTAGCCTTTAAGCATCTCCTTGCTTACGATCTTTGAATTTGGACAGCGATATGCCATTTGTTCAAGGTTGATGTTGCTGCCATAAGCAATGTATAATCTTTTGTATTTCATAAAAACTCCTTTGCAATTTTACATACTCATTTCAGGTTCCTCTTCAACGCCCTCACATTCGCTTTCTAACGGCTCGTTGTTTTCTTCGGGTACATTTTCGGCTTGTGTGCTGTTGTCGCTTACAGGCTCGGCACGCCGCTCACGAGCCGCTTGTTTTTCAAGCTCTCGTTTTTCTTTTAACTTTGCCCTTGCTGCAATGCCGTCCTCCGGATGTCGCCATGCAATATCGCCATCCAAATGTTTTAGCAAATGCGTTCTGCAATTCTTGAACTCATCTCCGATAAGTCCAAGATTCAAAAGCCATACACGAAAGCTGTACCGCATATTATCGCTTTGAGAAACGTGAGGAGAACAGTATTTCTTTGCCATTGCCGCATTACTTATGGCTAATGCAAGCACTATCTGACTTCTTACCTCACCTGCGTGAAGTGAACCATTATACGCACGAATCTCGTAATGTCCGTGCTGAAAAAAGCTGTGTAGGTTGCAGATAACATATCGGCTGTTCGAGTAATGCTGAAACTGCTCGCTCATTCTGCCGTGATACCAAAGCCTCTTTATCATTTCCATATCGTTAGGTTTCATTTTGTTTATCTCTCGGATAAATTCCTTGTCCATTTTGCGGCAGTAGCCTTCACGGGCGGACGAAACCTGCAAGGCGTCCCATAGAAAATCTTCTTTGCTTGCAAATATGTTCACAAGATTTCGTATCTGTTGGGGTGTGTAATCTTCCGCTGAAATATGGATATGTGTTCCTGCACAGTACCGAGGACCTGTTACTCCGCCTGCTTTTCTTAGTGCTCTCACAACCTCCTGCAAAAGCGGTATGTCTCCATATTCCAGCACAGGAGAGTTCATTTCCACGCTGTAAGATTTAGACGCATGTTCACCATTGGCATTGTAACAGTTGATACTTCCGTCATACACAACAGACCAATCTCTGTTATTGTGATCTCTCACGGTGTATTTATCATAAGTACCACCCTCATGAACAACCTCTCCGCCGAGAATCTTTGAAAGTGCTTTTGCCGCTTGACAACGAGTCAAGCCGGTCATTTCTATCTCAATCCCGAACTTTCTGGTTTTTATGCCTTCAAAGTTTCCTGCCAAATAACCGCCTCCTAACAAAAACAGCCTACAGATTTCTCTGTAAGCTGTAAATTTTAATCGTTATTCAATCTCCGTTCTGACCTCATACCCACCTTTAAAGATCACCAGTATCTCCGTCTTGCTCAGAACCTTCACACATTCTATCAGCTTTCTGATAAGCACATTATCAAAGGTTTCCAACTCAAACTTTTCATTATCTATCAGCTCCATGATTTTGTCTAGCTTGGCCTGAGTTTCGGCGGAAGTTTGATTTTTTGATTTCAGCATTGCAAGTCTTTCACTCAGGCTTTGCTCTTCCTCATACAGCTTTTCAAATTCGCTGTCCAGCTTGTCCTCATCACAGCCGCCTGCTGCTATGAGACTTATCAGATCATTTCTTGCCTTGTCGATCTCTTTAAGCCTTTTTTTGATCGCTGCGATCTCTTCCTGCCCATGACATTCAAGCACATTGCTGATATTCGCTTTTAAGATTTTTTCAACGTCGTTACCACAAGAGTAGTAGTTATTTATCGCTCGTACTATAGCTTTGTGGAGCTGTTCTTCCTTTATCGTAGGCGAATCTGGGCAATATCTTTTGCCGTGTTCCAGCCGGCTTATACATCGCCAAACTATTAACTTTTTCCCTCTTGAAGTCCACGTTGTACGGCGGTAAGGCGTGCCGCATTTTCCGCAGATAAGCAGTTCCGTAAGTGCATATTTACTGCTGTATTTTCCTTGTTCGGTGATAGTTTTATCTGATACCTTTCTTTTTGAACTTCTCCTTGCAAGCTCCTGCTGAACTCTATTGTATGTGTCACGGTCAATTATCGGATCATGATGATCTGTCACCAGATACATCGGACGTTCGCCGTGATTCTTTACAACCTTGTGAGTGATACAGTCGGAAGTAAATGTCTTTTGCAGAAGTGCGTCACCCACGTATTTTTCGTTTTTCAGGATGCTTCTTATTAAAGATTCGTTCCAAACTTTTTTGCCTTGTGCGGTCAAATATCCCTTGTTTTCAAGAATTTTTTTGATTCTGGTCATACTGTATCCGTCAAGGAACAGCGTATATATCAGTCGCACGATCTCCGCTTCTTCCGGAACTATCTCAGGATTACCGTCTGCACCCTTTTTGTAGCCCAGAAGATATTTATACTGAAACTGTACCTTGCCCTCACGGTAAGCTTTTTCTTTACCCCATGAAACATTCTTTGAAATTGATTCACTCTCAGCTTGTGCAAACGAACCGTACAGAGCTATCATAAATTCGCTTGTCATGGTCAGCGTGTTTATGTTTTCTTTCTCGAAAATAACCCCTATCCCTAAATCTTTTAGCTGTCGAACATACTCAAGACAGTCAACCGTATTTCGTGCAAATCTTGATATGGACTTAGTTATCACAAGATCGATTTTCTTATTTTTGCACATTCTTATCATGCGGTTAAATTCTGTACGCTTTTTTGTCTGAGTTCCGCTTATGCCTTCGTCGGCGAAAATTCCTGCGAGCATCCATTCCTTTTTACGGTTTATGAGGTCTGTGTAGTATGCAATCTGGACCTGATAGCTGTTCTGCTGCTCTTCTTGTTCGGTGGATACTCGGCAGTATGCAGCTACTCTCAACTGGTGGTATTTACTGCGATTTTCAGCTGTCTGCACTTTCGCAGGAATTATCGTTACATTTGGCACTGTACTCATTTTCGATCTTCCTTTCCGTTATATTTTTAATTCTTACTCCGTTGACAAACTCAACCTCTATAGTACAAAAATGGCTTATCCAAATTCGTGAAAAACACGTTTTGAACAAGCCAATATCAAGTGTATTTAATTGTTTGTGATTTTGAAGTATTGCTTTGATTTCATCTGTTTTCTGCGGACTGTCATTATAAGAACAGCAGTCATATTTCATCTCGGCAAGCTTGAAAATCTCTGCTATTACTCTGTCAAAATCCACTTGCGAAGAATCTGTCATCTGATTAATCTCATTTTGTTTTCGTATCACATCGGCGTTGGGAGAATATGTGCTTATCTCTCCGCCCGATTCCAACAAACTCGGATTAGCTATCGCCGAATTCAGAACATTCAGCACCGCACCTATTATCATTTGATCAGTGAGTCTATATTCTAGCTTGTAGCAATCGGGATTTCTGCAGTCCCAATGCTCGTACTTTGAATTACCGCCTATTCTTGAAAGTCTGTAACCACATTCGGCACAGTATGTACGTTTCCTTATTTCCTGCAAATCATCGGGTATCAGATTAAGCGTAGTTGCTTTACGCACTCGCTTTTCATTTGCTTGTCTGAAAATATCATCATCAATTATCTTCGGATATTTTTCAGTACCCAAGTATTTCTCATTTTCTATTATCCGCTTGACCATATTTTTGTTCCAATGTGTTGAATCAGCGGTATATTGTATTTTCTCGAATTCCATTTGCTTGGCGATTTCCGAAAGGCTTTTGTCGTTTATATATTCGCTGAAAATTGTTGCAACAGCATAGACTTCTTTCGGCTCGGTAGTTATTTCTCCGTTTTTCATGCAATAGCCGAACGGGATAACTCTATTCTTTGGCATTTGATTTCACCTCCGCTTACAACAATATCACAAAGCCTTTGAAATAGCTATATCCAAAGGCACTAAATCTATGAAAATGAGTTTGTCTACTTTATTGACTATGGAGCATTTTCTTTGAATTTCAATCCGCCTATCAAATGGAATTCCAACTCATGATGATCTATAACCACAATCTTGTCCACAATGCTCTCAAAAGCCGATTCTTCAAACTCGATCATGGGATTTTTCATCTTTTCAAAAAAATCAACCAGCATATCTATCTGGTCAAGGGTTTCGTCCTCGTCATCGAAACGTGTTAGCTTTTTCAGTTCGGTTTGCAATTTATTGATTTTCGCAGTAAGCTCGTTAGTCTGCTCAATATATTTTGCCTCATCAAGAAATCCCTTAGTTTTCAGTCTTGCGAGGACGTGAGTTTGTTCTCGAAACTTGGCGATTTCTTTGTGGATATCCATAACCTGAGTTTGACCACTGTATTTTTTCAGTTTTAAATCTTGTAATGCTGTTTGAAGTGGTATAAGGACAGTTTGGTAATTGTACCACAGCTTGTTACACAAACAGATAAAAGCCAAGTATATTTTGCTTTCCGGTATGCTTCCGTTTTCGCAATCCGATGCATTAACGTCATGTGTACGGCATATCCAGTATGCACCGTTTCTTCGGTTTCTGTGCTTATATGTCGCTCCGCATTTACCGCAGTAAATTTTTCCAGACAATGCATATTCATTGCTTACAAAATCCCTATGCCGGGATAAAAGCAACGTCTGCACATTATGAAAAACATCCTTATCAACAATGGGCGGATTCACATTTTCGGCATAGTATTTCTGTTTTTCGCCGTAGTTCCTTTTCTTAATATGAGGAAGGCTCTCGGTTACATAGCTTTGCTGATATACTGCATTTCCTATATACCTTTCATTTTTCAGCACATATTTCACATTATCTGCTTTCCACAAAACCGACTGTTTGCTACTTGGTATATTCATGCTGTTAAGCTTGTTTGCAATTGCCTGGAAACCGTATCCGCTGACATACCATTCAAACATTTGGCGAACGATCGCTGCCTGATTTTCATCAACATCCAAATCACCGTTTGCCTTTTTAAATCCAAATGGCGGAGTTGCATTTTTATACGTCCCATTTTGCATACGCTTTTGAACAGACCACCTCATATTCTGCGAAATCGACGTCGATTCTTCCTGTGCCAGACCTCCCATAATTGTGATCATCATTTCATCGGTCATATTCGCAGTATCGATATTCTCTTTCTCGAAAAATATCGTAATCCCAAGTGATTTGAGTTCTCTGACATTTTTAAGACAGTCTTTGGTATTTCGGGCAAATCGACTTATTGACTTAGTGTAAATCCTGTCGATCTTACCTCTGCGGCAATCCTTTATCATTTGCTGAAACTCGTCACGCTTGTCCTCACAAGTGCCTGTGATACCCTCGTCGGCATATATGTCGATCAATTCTTCGGTTTCCGAATCCTTAAAAACTTGGCTGTAGTATCTTGTCTGAGCCATAAAGGAATTGAGCTGATCTTCGGAATCGCTTGATACTCGGCAATATGCGGCACATCGAATCTTTGTATTTTGTTCTTCTGTTATTGTCGGCTGTATCACCGTTACTGTAGACATTCCCTCACGCTCCTTTGCTTTTTTACTAACAAGGATACCACAATTTTTTGCTGAATGGTATCACCATACCCGACAAATTTATTCCTCTGAATCTGTGTACTCCATACATTTATCCGCTTCCGAAGCTGCTCTGCACAGACACATTGCAAACACTCCGATAATTCCGCCGATAAATATTCCGAGAATAAATCCTAACATTTTAAAACCTCCTTATCCAGCGTCTTTTGAAGACGGATAATTGTATGCGTCCTGAGTGTTTCTCATATTGATAACATCTACCTGATCTTCACTGAACCAAGCACTGTGTTCCTGAATAAATTGTTTCATAAAGTAATCCATTATTTCTGCCTGTCCGAATTTAGTCATTAAAATCCACTCCTATACTTATTTTCATTGCTTTGTTTATCTCGTCCATAATTTCTTTATCAAGCGACCCAACATACTCTCGCAATCTGTATCTGTCTATCGTCCGTATTTGCTCCGCAAGAACAATTGAGTTTCTGGGCAATGCTTTTGAACCTTGGATATAAATATGAGTAGGCAGATAGTGCTTTTTTGCCGTTGAAATCGGCAGAACTACCAGAGTAGGACTATACTTATTTCCCACATTATTCTGCACAATCAGCACAGGGCGGATACCGCCTTGTTCCGAACCGACAACGGGATTTAGGTCTGCATAAAAAATATCTCCTCGTTTAATCAGCATTTTTGTTCACCTTTTTCTCTGGAGCTTCAAAGCCTTTCTTGTTTCTGACACAGTTATGAAACGGACAAAACAGTATGTCCGCATTTCTGTCATACCACACACATCCGCAGCATGGATGCTTGTCCGATAATCTGATTGTCGTAGTAGGAATATTGACTCCAAATTTATCACATTCATATTGAAAATCTGATTTTTCAGGCTTAACTTTTTCGCTCATATATCAGCCTCCTGACCTTTGAAATTTTATATGTAACAGGCGGTCTGCAAAAGTGTGCAAACCGCCTTTAATTCGTTTTGCCTTCGTCCGATTCATTTTGTTTCGGACGTTTTCCGCAATATTTATCCCCGATACCCGTTGCGGCGGAACTCTGCAGGCGATCGACAGCGTATCGATTTCATGGGCGTCTCACCCGCTCTATTAGCCCTCACTGGGAAGTATCATTATCCTCACACGTTTCATCGCCGACTTTGAAAGCTATTCAAAGGTCTGAACGTCATATTTATCGCTCACTCATCCGAGGTTCTGGCGTATGGTTCATGCGGCTGCCGAGATTTCATACCGGCCGTGTGATTAACGTACTTGCAGAGTTGATATTCTGTTGTCAAGATGCATGGATTTTTCTTTCCACTTGTATACGGAACGATGTAAGGGCTTTGACAACCATTTATTTTTGAAAGTTTAAAAGTTTGTGAATCTTGTACAAAATCCGTTCCTTTCTCTTGTGTATATTTTGCTGCGTGGTTACCAATTCTTTGGCACACTCACGTTCTGTAAGATTCTCAAAATATATCATTTCGATAAGTCTGCGGTCAGATGTTTTCAGCTTTTCAAGGGCAGTCAGAACTTCTTTAATAAGTTTTTTTTCAATTACTGCTTTTGTTGTCGGGTCACTATCGGAAATGAACTCATGAAAGTTTTCAAAAGTACCATCCTTGCCGCCGATCAGAATGGAAAACTGTATTTCATGTTTAAAAAACGAGCTATTGTTTTTCTCCTCTCTCCATCCAGCTCTCTTGTACTCCTCGTACACCTCCTGCGATACTTCAACCTCAACTATCTGACCTGTAATGGTGTCATACACGTTTATCGTTTTCTTACTCATTTTTATTCCTCCGTTTTGATTTTTTTGTTTTGAATCAAAACGAAGGCTACGGATATTTAGCTATGTATTGCTGCCAGTATTTAAAAATGGACATAAAAAAACTCCATTTCAGCTTTAAGCAAAATGGAGTAGTCAGAGCAATGCTTAATATAATCTGCTCTGTGAATTTATTATATTGTAAAATCTATTATTTTCATATAGTTTTAGAGTGAATAGCAGCTAATTCGGCGTGAATGGTAAAAAAATAAGGCGAACATTAGTTGTCCGCCTTAAAACAATATTAAAGAAGTTCTGCTAAATCGTCTCTGCCGTATGCTTCCCAGTAATCTTTTAGGTCGTAATCTCCGCTTTTGACATCACCTTTAGTTGACGCCGGTATTTGTGTAATTTCAATATCCGTATTTGCTCCATTATCAATTAATAATTTTACCGTGTCTGAAGTAGAATCTGTTGTAACTTTCAGAATATCTTCTGGCAATTCTACGTTTTTATCAATTAATAAACTTACAAATTCATCTCCGGTCTGAACAGCGTCTTTAATCACAGATTTTTCCAAGCCATTTGCTGAAAGTCTTGGATTTAATGAATTTATATCAGCTCCGTTTTCAACTGCAAATTTAAACATTTTTATGTCTGTTTCATCCATTGCATCAAATAAATCCTGATTGGAAACCGGTCTGCCTTTTTCGGTTATATATTTGTAGCCCTCATAATTTAAATTCCATATATTTATATTTTCTAAATTATAGCCGTTATCGAAAAGGAAATCGACAACCTTTCGGTAAAATTCAGACATCGGTTCATTATATATCCTGTTTTTAAAAGCATCATTTAACGATTCATCGATTTCCTCTTCATTTAATTGTTCCATAGAGTTCATATAATTAAATACCATTTTAAAGATGTCAAAGTTTTGGCTGCTTAATGCGTTCGACAAGAGTGATTTACGTGGTCTGTACTCTGTTTCCGTTAAACAATCGTTTTCAATTAAATATTCGCACACTTCCGAGCTTTCCATAACAGCCGCGTAATTAAATATATCAAGAATAATGTCACTATCATCGTCACTTCCGGTAATATCTAGATCTGTTTTTTCTATCATATATTTTAGCATATCTACATTATTTGTTTGTGCAATAGATGGCAATATATAATATTTTGAAAAATCAAGTTCCCACATATCCGAAACTTTTTCAAACTGTTCTGGAGTTCCCCAATACATTATATACCACGCAAATAGTCTTTTCTGATCTTCATCTAAATCCTTGTCAGTTTTTTCAATTTCTTTAATAGCATTATCACTATCTCCAAGCAAAGCATATTCTAGTGACAGCGGTAATCCGCTTTCTTCGCCATTTTCGAGCAGAATATTCAATAAGTATTTTGTAGAATACGGACTGTCTTTCAAATGTCCGTAAGGTTCGCTCCAGACGGAATCTTTTTGAAAAATTTCCTGCGTAGGTTTTGCTCCGGCTTTTACCAACATTTGAACTTGATAATAACTGCAATATTCGTATGAATTGCCTGTAGACATAGCGGTAATCAAAACATCTTTTCCGGTATCTCCTTTTACACTCAAATCTATGTTATTACTCGTGAGCAATGCAGCCGTGGTGTCAAAACAACCCTTATAATTATATAAATATGTAATTAAAACGCTTTCTCCGGTAGAACTCTCCGTATTTGGATCCGCACCGGCATCAAGTAGTTGTTCAACCATAAATGCTCGGTTTTTAAATGTCAGCGTTTCTGCCAGAGCCATTGTAAGTGCGTCATTTAGCAAATCTTCATTATCCTTATTTTCTTGGATCAATTGTGCTAAATAATCGCTATTACCATTATTTATAGCCCATGTCATATGATATGTGACCCATTTATCACCAAATATACGATTTTTTGTTTTGCTTGACAGCCCGCACCCCGTGGACAAAAGCAAAACTCCGGACAGAACCAACGCTAATATCCTTTTTGACATAGATATGACCTCCCTAGTGTAATTAGATATAATGCCACAGTTATGATACTGCGGCATTATTCTTGTATTATCTCAACTTGCTCTTAGATTTTTAACTCTATTAACTACAAATTCTGTGCTGAATATTAGACCAGGGAAGTGATTCCAATCATAATTATCCCTCGTTGCCATAATATCGTACATTTGTGCATACTCCATATACCATTCTTCATAATACTCATAAAGATATTTTGTCGAATATCCATCGGTATACTTTGTATCTGCAATTTGTTCTGCTATCAGTCTTAAATCGTTTGTGTTGTTTCCGGTCAAGAGCAATATTCCAAGTACGTCACCTACAGTAAGCTGGATGCCTAAAGAATCAACAACATCAAGTACGGATGAACCTACATTAAGCAAGCTACTCCAATACTCTTTGCTATAAGAAAATGATGCTGCATTATTAGCCAAATTTGTGACCAAGCTATTATACAGAGTCCATGTGTAATCACCATCTACACTAAATGCATTTTCTGCAATAGCATGCTTTAAAAACTCAGTATGAGGAGAATTAAATGCAAAGAAGTCAGTAGCGTCAAAACCATAGATGAAATCGTCAACGGTAAGTAAGTTCGGATCATTAGTATAAAGCAACCTATCCAGCTTATTTGTTGAATCATATTCATATGCTATTCTGGCAGCTTCTTTAGCAGTTTCGTAAACATCTAAAAGTGCACGATTGTTCAACTGAATAATAGCCTTATCTCCGTCTGATTGTGGTTGAGCTTTGAAACAATAGTCCTGGTAACGAATATATACTTTTGTTGTTCCTATTTTTTCACAATCAAAATTACTATTAGTTTTATTATTTTCTTTAAAATATATTGCGCCCGCTTTTTGATTCTCATAAAGATATTCAGATTTATTCTCGCCTAAACTCAAGATTTCTTCAGGAATATCTCCCCCATCATAGAATGCGTCTCGCATTGCCTCGCTTTTAAAATCTATAGTAATTCCTAAAACAATTTCATCCTCTGATTTAGTATATTTACCCCATTCAAATCCAGTAGTCCACCAGTGATAATCATCTCGTTTAAACTCTGTTGTATCGGTATCATTATTCTTTTTTTGTGTTCCAAACTCATAATGCACTTCAATCATATCCTGCGGAGCAACAGAACGATACCACTTTTCATCATAATAATTGTCTGGATCATAATTGCATCCATAATCGTCCAAATATGTATGTTCATAAATAACTGTATCAAAAAACTCAATTCCTAAATAATCACATATATCCTCTAGATCGTAGGACATATCAATTATATTATTTATTAATTCAGGCAAATCAACTCCAAGGAAATCACAAATTTCTATAAGTATATTATCATCACTCAATTCTCTGGCAAGCTGATATATTACTTCATTGACATCAATTTCCAAATCTTCATAATCAACCAGCCCATTAACAATCGTTTCAACCAATTCAATAAAATCAGCTACAGTAATTGTTCTTGTATAAGCAGTAGGTGTTCTGTAATACAATCCTACTTCAGCACCTGACATTATTCCGTATTGACCTTTCCAAAGTTCAAGCATATATTCCTTACCGTCATAGAAGAAACATATTGGGTCGCAGTAAATTGAACTGCTGAGAACAGTATCTGCAGCAACATCTATTGATCGGTTAAAACCAAAAAATCGTTGTATAGGGTATTGATCAGAGCGCAGAATTTTCTGCTGTTGATCGTAATTAAAACCTGCAATACGAACCAATCTTCCAAGATCACTTTTAGCTTGCCACTCATCTTTTCTTAAACCGTTTAAGTAGTTGATACTTGTATCACTATTTTCGGTATTTCTGTTTTCATGGCATTTATACTCATAATAATCAACAAATCCGTCTCCGTCAGTATCGCCCGTCTCATCTGTAGGATCAGACAAAATCGGCAGCAAATAGGTCTTATCATAAATTTTATGCTTGAGATCAGTCATGTTAATCATCGAATCGTCTTTTTCAATCTGAGCTATATATCTGCTCAACCCATCTTCAACATAGAAAAGATCATCTTTTTCGTCCAGACAATCCTGAAACGATGGCAATTTGACCTTTCCGTCTACAAATTTGATTCTGTCACTGATAAAGTCGATCTCCTGAAAATCATACAAGCCGTCCCCGTCCGTGTCGGCATAATCTGAATGTTTTGTAGAATTTGGATTATTCCACATATCCAGAGCTGCTTCCTTATAATCCTCGGTTATAGGCGCATCGAGTGTTACTTTCTGCAAACCTGATGCCAACAGCATATTATATGTTTCAGTATCGTCATCAATTACCGGAACTGAATTGTACATATGCTTAAGAATGTCATTTGAAAAGTTTGAAAACTTTTTAATATGAACGCCATTTGTTTCTTTATAGAGATCAATAGCATAACCGTCTATGTATGCCTTATCAATTTCTGAAATAATGCTTACATTAAAGCCTGCCGTTTCTGCTTCACTTAAATAACTACGTCCTGTTGATTCACGAAATAATACATTTTTTTGATTAAAAAGATAAAAACAATATGTGGCTCTGTCTTTATCATAATTATCTAAAGCATAATTTAATGCGTCGGAAAGCACACAATTATCCGATAAAGTATTTGTGCTTCTGAGAGTTATGGAGTCAAGTTCTCCTTCAAGACTCGAAATATCTGTAAAGCTGTCATCGGCACAATTACCATCGATCAGTTTATAAGCTGCATCGGATTTTGCATTTGTACATAAAATAACATAAATGTGTGCATCTGAGGACTTCTTCAAAATTATATCCGAAGCGGATATAATGCTTTCCTTTGCCAAAGCAAAGTTTTTCTCTCCTACTGCGTTTCTATTATCTAAGAAAAAGAAAACATTAACAGGCTCACTTTCCTTGATGTGAGTTTTAGTTTCAGTGGTAGGAACACCTGTATCGTTCTGCACCATTTGCATAGCTGCATACATAACTGATGAACGTACACTTTGAAATACTTCTGGCTGTTCCTCTGTTTCTGCTTCAGATTCAAGCCAATCATTCAAAAGTTTTTCCATATCAATCACACAATAAGAACCAAGGGAATCTACAGTTGTGCTGAGCGTATTGTTTTCCTCATTGATCTCGGTTGTAACAGGAAGGAGCGTTCCTGTATCCTCAAAGAATTTGAAAATACTATACTTTTTTATTCCATAGAACTCAGAATCTTCAGCCTTTTTAGTATCTGCTTCGACTGCATACTCGTCATCTATTTTAAATTGTATCACAGCTTCTTCAATTTTGCAACCCTCATCGTAAATAAATTCAGGACAAATTCCTAAAGTTGCATCATTTGTCATTGCTTTTGAGTAAAGGCTTACTCTTGCATCAAGATTTGACAGAATATTTCCTGCAGCTTTCATTTTAACCGATACCTCGAAAGGATTTGTATCGGTATTAATATTTGAAAAGTTTTCGACATCTGACGGAACGTCAACTTCAAATATATACTCAGAATCAGGCACGCCAAAAGTCTGGGGATTTAATGGATCAAGTCCAAGAGCTATTTCATCGCCGTCGCTTATACCGTCGTCATCCGTATCGTATTTTAATGGATCAGTGCCATAGATAATAGTTTCAGCTCCGTCGCTGAGTCCGTCCTTGTCGGTATCTTCAAGTAATGGATTAGTACCAAGATCTAATTCTTCTTTATTACTCAAACCATCCTTGTCGGAATCAGCGTCAGCGTCTGCCAGATCTTCCGTTATAGAATCATAAACAGTTGGGTCAGTACCTGTCAGATAGAATTCCTCATAATCTGTTAGTCCGTCATCATCGGTATCTGTTTTCTGTGGGTTTGTTCCGATATCCTTTTCAAGGTAATCCGGAATTCCGTCTCCGTCGCTGTCAGGAAAGCCTACTGAATATCCGTTTCCATTATTTGAAATAAGGAGTGGATCAGTTTCGGCAGTTCTGCCATCGTTAGTTGTCTGACGTACAATAAAATATTTTTCACTGAAATTTTCTGTGATTTTATAGCTGTAAAACATAAAATCACTCGTTTCAGTTAATTTACTGTATTTTATATTGTCATCGGACTCCAGGATCTCAAACTTACCGTTCTGTATGGTAGTATTCCAGTAAATATCAATTGCGCTTTCATCTTGATTATACTGTGCATAAGCAGTAAGAACAAGTCCCGTTTCAAGTAAATCAAGAGTTTCAAAGTTTTCGTTGATAGTGACTCCTTTTACTATGCAGTTGGATATTTCCGCTGTTACTCCATTTTCCTTTGAAGCCTTGAATCCAAATGTTTTCGTTTCATTGGCTGCTATCGGGGTTGTTGTAATGTCGTTTGCAATAGAATATGAATTTGCTTCTGCAGATACCAGTCTCGCATTCCATATATCCTCAATTGTAAAATTAGTATCAAAATTGAGTCGCCAAGCTTCTATTGGTTCGGCTGAGAGATTTTGTATTTTTATTTCACCGGTAAAACCATTACCCCAATCGTTGGTAACATTCAGCGAAACAATATATTCATTTTCTGCTTTATTGGTTCTTTGTGAACAGATTTCAAAAGCTTTTGGAATTTCAAGACCTTCTCCTGTCACACAGTAACCGAAATTCACTTCCTGATCGGGCTGAATTTCATAATTATATCCTGCGTTTTTTATAATATACTGAGTTTCGCTGCTGCTGTAAGCAATGCCGTTCCAAAGTCCGCTTATCTCTCCATGAGCGTCGTATTTCAAAGCCCAGTTTGATATAGTTTCTGAACCTATATTTTTGATTTTTATTTCAATATTCTGATTATTGCCCCATGAGCTTTTAACATCATAATAAACAACATAACCATTGCCTATATAGACAGACGAATTGTTATCAGCGACATCTGCTGCCGAAGCGTAGACCGGAACAATTATGTTGATGAGGACAATAACAGACATGAAAATTGAAATGATTCTTCTTTTCAATTTTTTTCCTCCTGATATGTAAAATCTTGTTTTCATAGGAATTCAACGCACAGTTTTCCATGCTGAAAAATTATGATCAGAAATCCGATTGCCGCTCCTATGGTAATGCTTTCTTATATTTTTTTAGTCATCAAAATTAGAAGAAAGTGTTTTTTTGCTTGCTGAATAATGTCCGACAATACTTTCTCCGGGTTTCAGACTGATTGTTTCAGACTCGCCGTCTTTTAAAAGAGCCGGTAAGAATCTTTGAATATTTTTCTTGTCCACATTTCCGTTTTCCCACGGAATAATATCAATTATTCCATTAGGATAAACAACAGTCATGTCGTTTACATTAAGGAATTCTGAGTATCCGCTGTAATTTACAGATGGATTGTAAATTGTAATATCCGATACGTTTGTGAGCTTAAAATCTACTTGCCAACAGTTATATGTATCATCGTAGTACTCCTGTTCAATGACAAGCTTAAGTGCATCACCGCCATAAACCTTAATAGGTTTATCGGTTTTAAATTTAGTAGTTACAGGTTCATTAAATGGTGCCAGTATTCCACTAAAATCAGCAAATATATCATATGTTCCTGCTGTATCTCCTCTCACGATCCAGCTTACAGTGCTCGTTTCTCCACCATAAATAGTACCCATGCTTCTTGAAGGTGAGTTGTCAGTATTGGTTTTTGCAAGAGACATACCGTTTGGTAGTGTGATCTTCGCATTTGTATTTCCAATATAGAATTCATGCGATGCATTGTTCTGTACCGTAAGGCTTACATTAAAGAATTCTTTAAGCCAGGTGAATGTAGTAGATACATCTAAAAGTACAACAGACGGTGGTTCTCCTGGAACAGTTGATGGAATCACTCCAACATACCGGACATGGTCTGTATTCATATCAAGTATTCCGAATTTCACTCCATTAAATTCAAACCATGAGTCTGTATTTATAAGTTCGCCATCACCGTTTACGGTAATTTGAAATTTCTTTGGATTTTGAGGATCATCTGTTTTTACATTCACATTATAGTTGTAGACATACTGATTTTCCGGAGCTGATGTGTCGATACCAAGATTTTCGATTTCCTGCAAGTCAAGTCTTTTAACTTCTATCTTACCTGTAACAAGTTCTCCATTTTCAATGTAAACCGTTGTCCATGAGCCGCCTTTTTCGATAGTAATATCAGCCGAAACCGGCAAATAACCATCTTTATAGAAACTCATCTTATATGTGCCGAATGGCGCATATATTGTAGCAACTCCGTTTGAATTTGTATTTACCAGTATATCTCCATCTGGTAGCTCTGCATAGACCATAGCATTAGCTACTGATGTATTTCGTGAAGAATCAACAAGCTGAACCTCTGCATATCCGTAAGTATCCTCATCGTGTACCGTTACCGATATTTTACTGTTTGATGCATTCCCGGCTGAATCCTTTACTGTCAAAGAAGCAGTATATGTGCCAGGATCGGAGTATGTATGATTTGCCTTTGCGGAACTTGCTTTACTTCCGTCACCGAAATCCCACGCGTAGCTTGCGATATAGTGGTTATCTGAAGATTTAGAACCGTCAAACTGAATTGACATTCCCACAAGTCCGTACAGATCAATTCCTGCGTCTGCAACAGGTTTCACTGTATCTTCGTCAGTAGGAACAGCCATTACCTTTTCGCTTGCAACAATATTATTATAACTATCGATCGCTTCAACGTAATAGAAATAGGTTTGTCCTGCTTTTACGTTATTGTCTGTATATTCATTTAAAATTGTACTGCCCACAAGAACGAAGCTGCTGTTATCTGATGAACGCTTGTACAAATTGTAACCAAGCAAGGATGAATCCGCAGTCGATGACCAGTTAAGCTTTATCTGCCAGCCTCTCTCGGTTGCAAAAAGCTTAGGTGCGGCTATTGAACAGCTCTTGTAATCATAGGAACAGGTATAGTACTTGCTCTTATTGCCTGATTTATCAGTTACCTGTACACGAACGTCGTACATTCCGTCCGCCATATTATTCATATCAAGATCGAATTTAACTATTTCCGCATTTTTGGAAAGATTCTGAGTATACATAGTTTCCCAGAGTTCTGTTCCTTGGGGAGCGAATTCCACAAGGATGCTTCCCAGTCTGAAATTATCCTTGCAGGAAATACTCATAGTTCTTCCGTTACAGATTTTTGTGCCTCTTTTCGGAACTACACTTAATACCTGCGGCTTGACTGTATCTTCGGAAATTCCTCCAGATACGATCTCGGATTTTTCACTTTCGTTTCCTGCGTAGTCTACCGCAGTAACATAATAATCGTACGATTCTGCAAGCTCTATTGTGGTATCAAAATAGTTAAGAGCCTCTAGCTTATCTTTTAACAGAGTAAATGTATCATCACCGCTATATGATTTGTATACTTTAAAATAATTTACGTCCTCATCTGTCGGTTCGTCCCACTGTATTTCAAGCTGTCCGTTTACAACTACAGTCTTAACATTCTTCAACTTATTCGGAGCAGTATTGTCCACAGTATATTTAATTACGGGCGACTGCTCTGCGTCGCTTTTATTGTTTTTAGCGTCTGCTGCTATTGCACGAACGTAAAACGCACCGTCTGCGTATTTGGAAATATCAAGATCATATTTGATATACGTGCTTGCACTGCCGTTTGCCGAAACAGTATCAACAGCTTTCCAAACCTCTCCGTCCGTGGAAACTTCAATAGCTATACTTGCTACAGAAGCGTTATCCTTTGCATAAATTGTCAAAGGAATCGACTGTGCAAAGGTATTGGCGTTCGGATAAATAGCTGTAACCGTCGGAGCTTCATTATCTTCACCTGTATAAACAGTTACTGTATTGCTTTTTTCAGAAACATTATTCGCTTTGTCATACGCAATTACATAGTATTCATATGTTTCATCATAATCCAGATCTTTATCCAGATATGTTGTTTCAGTAATTGTAGCTATCTTTTGACCGTTTCTGAATATTTCATATTTTTCAACACCCACATTATCGACACAGTTCCATGAGAGCACAGCTTGATTGTTTGTACTGCTCTCAATTTCAAGTACAGGGGAAGTCGGAGCTTCTGTATCTACCGTCAATTTTTCGCTTGCCTCTGAATAATTATCAGTATCATCAAACGCCTTTACATAATATACATAAAGTCCGTTTGAAATTGAGTTGTCTGTAAAGCTTGTGCCATTTACAGTTCCGATAAGAATATCGTTTCTGTAAACATCGTAACCCTCAACCTTAGAATTATCTGTGGAAGCCGTCCAGTTAATAACAACAGAAGATGAAGTCTGTGACTTTACTTTCAGTCCCGTTGGCTGAGTAGGTGCATTTTCGTCCGGAAGAGTTTTTACCTCGATGATATTCGACCAATCCGATTCATTATGCATTGCGTCATAAGCAATAACATAATATGTATACGATGTATTGGACTTCAACCTATCGTCAATAAATTCGATTTTGTTTGTACTGCCTACTCTTACACCGTTGCGGTAAACGTCATATCCCGTAACTGCGTTATTATCCGTACTTTCGCTCCATTTCAAACTGATAGATGTTACCGTCTGCAAATCAGATTTAAGATTCTTTGGAGCGGTAGGAGCCTGAGTATCCATAGCCGTTTCCACAAGCTCATTCCATACAGGCGTTCTGTTGAAAACATAGCCTGTATCCATAGGTTTGTTGATCTCAAGAACATTAAACTTTGAATTTGCACTTGAAAAATTTATTTTTTGCTGCTTTGTTCCGCTCAGCACAACCTTGTGATCACCTGTAGCGTAGAAGTTATTTTCATTTCCCGAAATCTGCGTAAAATTGCCCTTTACTTCAAGTATTCCATTTGTCAATATAC
>UMGJ01033191.1_pt1 | contig 23897 bp, 25 predicted proteins | sample 1965221 | NCBI WGS metagenome assembly UMGJ01 (sample SAMEA4836067, study PRJEB28245) | human gut metagenome | biome: gut microbiome; material: fecal sample | place: Denmark | collected 2008
TCTGCAACAAAATTATGCTCGAAAATCCACACATATTTCTTGTGAAGACAGGTTCTAAGACAACTTCTCATATAAAAATGTAAAAAACAGCTCTCAGCGGAACTGGAACCGCCGAGGGCTGTTTCTCTTTGCAGAAAGTATTTTTACGCCGTGCCGTTCAAAAAGCCCTGCACCGCAATGGCGTAGTCCGTGATGACCTTGCCCTCCTGTGTGCCAGATGCTTCTGCCTGGCTGATGCTGCTCTCATTCTGCACCGTGCTGTTTCCGGTGTTTGTGCCGGCAGAACAGCCGGACAGGACTGCAATGCTAAGCACTGCCGCAGTGAGAAAATAATCCAACTTTTTCATAATACTCCCTCCTTGAAAGGCCTGATTTGGCTCTTTAGAATGTAATTTCTTCTGATGCAATTATAGCACATGAAAAAATAAATATCAACTATTTTGAAAATATTTGTGCAATTTTATATTTGCTTGACAAATTGCCGGAAAAGGTGTACCTTAAAGGCATCCAAGATATAGTAGGAGGAATTATCATGTCTATTTTGATTCGTCCGGCATCTCCGGCAGATGCACAGGCACTGCTTGCCATTTATACACCCTATGTGGTGCAAACCGCCATTACATTCGAGTATGATGTCCCCACACCGGCGGAATTTACAGCGCGCATTGCGGCAACTCTGGAAAAGTATCCCTATTTGGTGGCGGAGCAGGACGGCGTGTCGGTGGGGTATGCCTACGCCGGCGCATTTCATGAACGGGCGGCCTATGACTGGTCAGTGGAGACCTCGATTTATGTGGAACAGCACCAGAAGCGAAAGGGAATCGGCCGGCTGCTTCACAATGCCCTGGAGCAGGAATTGCAGCGGCGGCATTTTCTCAACATGAATGCCTGTATTGCCTGTCCGGCGGAAGAACCCGACCCGTACCTCACCAGGGACAGCATCCGGTTTCATGAAGCGCTGGGATACCGCATGGTAGGAAAATTCCACCAGTGCGGCTATAAATTCGGGCGGTGGTACCATATGGTGTGGATGGAAAAGCAAATCGGCAGTCATGACGGCGCGCCGCTGCCCATTCTTCGGCAGTGATTCCGGGGAAAAAATTTCTGCTGCCTATTGACTAATCTGTGGTTTTCGGGTATCATAAGAGGTAGGAAATTTTTTGCAGTCTCCTCTGCAATGAAATACGGAGGACATACAGATTATGAAGAAGCGAGGACGGCTCATGGCAATTTTATTGAGCGGCGCACTGTTTTGCGGAATCGGAACCGGCTGCACGGACAGCAATACCACAGAATCCGCAAAGGCAGACTATATCTGGAGCAATGTTGCCATTGGCGGCGGTGGTTATGTAACCGGCATGGAGTACAACCCCAAGGAAGAGGGACTGGTCTATGCCCGTACCGATATCGGCGGCCTGTACCGGCGCAAAAAGGACACGGACTGGGTGCCGCTGACAGATTTTCTTGGTTCTGATGACTGGGGCTATATCGGCATAGAAAGTGTTGCCACAGATCCGGTGGAACCCAACCGGGTTTACTTTGCCGGCGGTACTTACATGAACAATCCGGCGGCGCTGTTTGCATCGGATGATTACGGCGACACCTGGACACGCTATGACGTGCCGTTCCACTGCGGCGGCAACCAGTCCGGCCGGGGCTGCGGCGAACGGATGCGTGTCAACCCCAACAACAATAAGGAAGTCTGGTTCGGCAGCCGTGACAGCGGCCAGTGCATTTACAAGAGCGCGGATGACGGCGAAAACGGCTACGGCATCTACCGCTCTGAGGACAAGGGAAAGAGCTGGCTTCGGATCAATGATGAGCAGCATCTGTTCGGCAACTTAAACCACAAGTATATTACCGGGGACAGCAATGTTTATGGCAGAGTGTATTTCTGCACAGACGGACGTGGAATTGTTATGGGTGATGTAGCATAGTGAGAAAAAAATCATTTGGAAAAATGTTGTGGCACTGGCTGCTGACGCTGCTGGTGCTGGCAGGACTGGTGACTGCGTGTATCTGGTGCCCCCGGCTGCTGCACATTTACCGTACCAGCACCGGACGGCAGGAACCGGATGTGCCAAGCGAGACAGAATATCCGGTTCGGGGCGTGGACCTGTCCTATTATCAGGGAAACATTGACTGGGATTTGCTGGCGCAGCAGGGTGTAAGCTTCTGCTTTATCAAGGCCACAGAGGGGGTAGACCACAATGACAGCCAGTTTGCGCAGAACTGGGAAACTGCCAAGTCTGCCAAGGTGTATGTGGGTGCCTATCACTTTTTCCGGTTCGAAAACAGCGGAAAAGAGCAGGCGGAAAACTTTATCCAGACCGTTCCTGTGACGGAAAATACCCTGCCGCCGGTGATCGATGTGGAATTCTATGAGTCCCTGGGCGGAAGTACGCCGGATACTGCAAAGGCAAAGCAGAATCTCCAGGAAATGCTGGATCTGCTGGAGGCGCACTATGGCGTAAAGCCCATTCTCTATGCGGCACCCAACACATACCGCACCTATGTGAGCAGCTTTCAGAAGGACTATCCCATCTGGATCAGCAATTATTATTATAAGCCCTATTTTGACTGGACCTTCTGGCAGTATACCGATTCCGGCGAATTGTCCGGCTATGACGGCTATCAGACCCATATTGATCTGAATGTATACGCCGGGAGCATGGAATCGTTTCGGGAACAGTTTGGGCTGAAGGCGTTTTCCTGAGCCTTCTGGAAACGCTTTTGGGGAAAGGAACAGAAAGATATGACAGAACCAATTTTTTTGCAGGGAATCTGCAAGGATTATCTCTGGGGCGGCAACCGGCTCCGGGAAGAATATGGAAAGCAGAGTGATGCTGACAAAATCGCGGAGAGCTGGGAACTGGCCTGCCATAAGGACGGCAGCAGCATCTTAAAGAGCGGCCCGGATGCCGGAAAGACGCTGCGGGAATATCTGGATGCCCACGGCCCGGCGTTTCTGGGGACAAACTGTGCCGGCTGTACCACCGTGCCGGTTTTGATTAAGCTCATTGATGCCAAGCAGGATCTCTCCATCCAGGTGCACCCGGATGATGCCTATGCCATGCGCACAGAGGGCGAGCCGGGAAAAACGGAGATGTGGTACATTGTCGATGCTGCACCGGGTGCGGCACTGTATTACGGCCTGAACCGCACCGTCACCAAGGAAGAATTTGCACAGCGGATTGAGGCGCAGACACTGCCGGAAATCCTCAATCGGGTGGAGGTAAAGCCGGGGGAACTGTACTTTATCCCGTCCGGTACACTCCACGCCATTGGCGCCGGCATTTTGCTGGCGGAGATTCAGCAGAATTCCAACACCACCTATCGGGTGTATGACTACGGCAGACGGGGCGCAGACGGAAAGCTGCGGCCGCTGCATATTGAAAAGGCGCTGGATGTGACAAATCTGAGCCCCGTTCTGCCGACAACCCAGTATCCGGCGGTGCAGGTGCCCGGCGGCAGTGTGCGAAAGCTGGAGTCCTGCCGGTACTTTGCTTCGGATGTGGTAACGGTGTCGGAAGAGGTGCACTTTACAGCAGAGCCGGACTCGTTCCATCATCTGCTGGTGCTGGAAGGCGAGGGCACACTGGAAACCCCGTCCGGCAGCGCTCCCCTGAAAAAAGGGGACAGCGTGCTGCTCCCGGCAGGACTGGGACGGTACAGCGTCAGGGGCAGCGGCTGCCGGTATGTGCTGACCTATGCGGCACAGCCTCTGTCAGAACAGCAGTAAAACAGGAATCCAATTCCATGCAAATGGAGTTGAAATAACAGGAGGAAATGAAATGAAGTACTATATTGGAATCGATCTGGGCGGCACAAATATTGTTGCCGGCGTTGTCAACGAGAATTATGAGATTCTGGAAAAGGCAAGCGTAAAGACCAATCTGCCCCGCCCGTCAGAAGAAATTGCCGCAGATATGGCAAAGGTGACAAAGGAGGCCGTAGAAAAGGCCGGCCTTACCATGGAGGATATCCAGTGGATTGGCGTAGGCACACCGGGTGTTGCAAACAGCGCTACCGGAATCATCGAATATTCCAACAACCTGGGCTTTAAAAACACCCCTATGGTGCAGTATCTGGAAGCTGCCCTGGGCAAGCCTACCTTTATTGAAAATGATGCCAACGCTGCCGCTTACGGCGAATATGTAGCCGGCGCAGCAAAGGGCGCTAAGAATGCAGTCTGCATCACCCTGGGAACAGGCGTAGGTGCCGGTATTGTCATTGACGGCAAAATCTACAGCGGCTCCAACTTCGGCGGCGCAGAAGTCGGTCATATGGTTATTTCTGTGGACGGCCCCCAGTGTACCTGCGGCAGAAAGGGCTGCTTTGAGGTATACTCTTCCGCAACCGGTCTGGTGCGCATGACAAAGGAAGCACTGGCAGCACATCCGGAGAGCGCCATGAAGGACGAGGAACGCATTTCCGCCCGGACAGCCTTCAATTACATGCGTGCCGGTGACGCAACTGCAAAGCAGGTAGTAGATGACTACATCAAGTACCTGGCAGCTGGCATCACCAATACCATCAACATCTTCCAGCCGGATATTCTGTGCATCGGCGGCGGTGTCTGCAACGAGGGCGATCCGCTTCTGGTTCCGATGAAGGAAATTGTAAAGCGGGAGGTTTACACCCGGGATTCTGCCAAGAATACAGAAATCGTGATTGCAAAGCTGGGAAATGATGCCGGTATTATCGGTGCTGCATTCCTGGGCAACGCACACGAATAAGTCAGGGCTACAGGCGGCAGCCTGAACCCCCGATCCCATGATAGAAAAGTCCTGCGGCGCCGGATGTGCTTCGCAGGGCTTTTTTTCTGTGAAAATGTGCAGCCGGATATGCCGAAACATGCCTAAGGCAATACCGCACAAAGAGCGTCTGGCGGCTTTGCACGCCATCTGCTTGCAAATTTCCCGTCATATTTCACAAAAATGCTCGTGAATACAGCAAGTATTCACTCCGCTTTTTGTTTCATCTGACGAAAAATTTGACGACGCATCTGCCGCACAATCTTTGTGCGGTATTGCCCCAAACATCCTGTACAATTTCCGAAAACATGATTTGTGCATTTTGACGTTTTACACTAAAAATCATAGGATGATTGGGCAAAATCTCTTGACAGCTTGCACAAGAGATGGTAGAATAGTGGTAATATTGATATGAAGGAGTTCGATACCCATGAAGTTTATGAAGAAGCTGCTGAGCACAGTGACAGCTGCGGCAATCGGCGTGTCTATGACCACTGCATTGTCTGCCGGCATCCCTGTGGCAAATGCGGCAGGCATGACCGCGGTTGAGCAGGTCGAAGATATGGGCCTGGGCTGGAACCTGGGTAATGCGCTGGACAGCACCAATACCTGGACCAGCAATCCTTCCCCGACAGACATTGAAACTGCCTGGGGCAATGTTGTCACAACCGAAAGCATGATCAAGGAAGTCAAGAAGGCCGGCTTCAATACCGTTCGTATTCCTGTCACCTGGTGGGATATGACTGGTGCTTCCGGCACGGCAAATATGGCATCCTTTGACGGCACGGTCGGAGACGCATATCTGGCAAGAGTCAAGGAAGTCGTAGACTACTGCGTAGACAATGGCATGTATGCCGTAATCAACACCCACCACGATGAAGACTGGGAAAAGGATACCTCCAAGATCGGTACCTTTGAAAAGCTGTGGGGACAGATTGCAACCTACTTCAAGGACTATGACGAGCATCTGGTATTTGAGGGCATGAACGAAGTCAACTTCTCTACCAGTGATGCCATGACCTATAATCAGGCGTTTGTAGACACCGTTCGTGCAACCGGCGGCAATAATACAGACCGTCTGCTGATCTGCACGGCTGACAGCAACAATACTTCCAAGGCACTGTCCGGCAATTTCTCTATGCCGACAGACCCGTCCAACAAGCTGGCTGTATCGGTACACTACTATGAACCGCCCACATTCTGCGTAGCAGATGCAAATGCTTCCTGGGGTCACCGGGAAACCTGGGGCACTGCGCAGGATTACAGCAAGCTGGAAAACGATTTTAATGACCTGAAGGCAAAGTTCACCGATAAGGGTGTTGGCGTATTCATCGGCGAATACGGTGTCTGCAATGCCGACAAGTACGGCGTAAACACCACTGCTTACAACAAGGATCAGGAATCCATCGAAAAGTTCCTGAAGGCTGTAGCTTCTACGGCTTATGATATGAACGGCTTCTGCCCGGTTGTATGGGATGACTCCAACTCCGGTACCATCTGCCTGTTTAACCGGAAGGCCCTGAGCTGGTTTGATGACAATGTAAAGCAGATTTATTCTGATATCGTAAACGGCGGCTCTTCCGACCCGGGAAAGAAAAAGACAGACCGTGTTACATTCCAGGGCAGTGATATTACAGAACTGGATGACAAGGGAAAGCCGTTCCTGAATGTGGATCTGAAGCCCTATAAGGATCTGAACGTAAATCTTTCTTCCGTTATTGTAGATTACACCATGACTTCTGCCAAGAAGTCCTCACAGTGCAGCGGAAACATTAACATGAGCTTCAATGTCAATGACGCTGCCGGCAAGCGCAACTGGGTTTATTTCGATAACTCCATCGGGCCGAATGATACGGCTTCCACCTTTGAATTCCCCATCGGCCAGGGCGATTATCCTTCTGCAAGAGATGATGACGGCAATATCACAGAAACCATTTCTGCAACACTGGATATGGATTATCTGAAAATTCAGAACTGGTGGACCTGGTCTGCGGCTTCCGGTGATACCGTAACCGTAGATCTGAACAGCGTAACCCTGATCTTCGACAAGGAATTCTATGTGGATGATCCGGTAACTCCGGGCACCACAACAGAGGAACCGGTTGTTACTACCACCACCACAGAACCGGTTGTAACCACAACCACGACTACAACTGAACCTGTAACAGAACCGGCTCCTGCCACTACTACCACTACCACCACAACAGAAACCGCTACCACAACTTCTACCACAACGACAACCACCACAACCACTACCACACAGACTGAGCCGGTAACCACAACAACAACTACTACCACAACTGCACCCGTAACAGAGCCGGCAACTACCACAACAACCACCACCACAACCACTACCACACAGACTGAGCCGGTAACCACAACAACAACAACTACTACAACCGCACCTGTAACAGAGCCGGCAACTACCACTACCACAGCAACCACGACAACAACTGCTACCACAACAACAACTACGACAACTACCACAACCACAACTGTAACCATAAATGACGCAGAGATTTTGTTCGGTGATATCAACCTGGATGGAAAGGTAGATCTGATTGACGGCGTACTGCTGCAAAAGCTGGTTGCGGATCAGATGCAGGGAAATGCACAGCAGCTGAAAAACGCAGATACCAATTACGATCAGGCCGTAGACGGCAATGACGCACTGGTTCTGATGCGCTTCCTGACACACCTGATTGACACCCTGCCTGACACCCTGCCGGAAAAGGCATAACCTGCTGAAATCCGGGTGACAACTCTTACAAAATCATTTTAAAATTGTATCAAAATGCCGGGCTGAAACCAATGTCAGTCCGGCATTTTCTGTTTTTGTGCGAAAAACCATTTTTTCGGGGATAAAGTTTGTAGGAAACGCTAAATCTGAAGTGCTGCAACGGTTTTTCGGTGATTTTTTTGCCTTTTATTTTGGAAAATTAACTGAATCCAGCGATTACTTGTCATTTTTCGGCGAACTGTTGTTTTCTTGTGAAAAACGCAAAAAACGGCTCAATTTCGGAAACAGAAATCGTGCGGAAATGTCATTGACTTTTTGAAGTGGCTGAATTATAATAAGAATGAAGCAGACAGGGCGTAGCTGCAGGGAAAAGGCTGATCTTGAAAAATGTCGCTTTTTCGTGCAATAACCGTTCTGCTCAGAGTTAGTGCCGCCGTTAGCGGCATAAGGAAAAGGTGGTGGATGCAATGGGTGAAGAACTACAGGAATCGCTGCAAAACCGAATCCTCTGGACCAGTCCGTTTGATGTGCCGCTTCTGGGACCGATTCATATTAGTGAATCGGTTGTCATGACGTGGTTTCTGATGGCGATTATTATGGTGCTGGTGCTGGTTTTGACACGAAACCTGAAGCTGGTTCCCGGAAAACGTCAGGCATTTCTGGAGATGGCTGTCACATGGCTCACGAACTTCTTTGTGGGCAATATGGGAAAAGCCGGAAAACGCTATGTGCCGTATTTGAGCACAGTCATCATCTACCTGGGACTTGCCAATATGATCGGTATGTTCGGCTTTGGCATGAAGCCGCCCACAAAGGATATCAATGTCACAGTGGCGCTGGCCGTAATGAGCATTGTCCTGATTGAAGTGGCAACCTTCCGGGCACAGGGCGGCATCAAAGGCTTCTTGAAATCCTTTACGAAGCCAATGGCGCTGCTGACGCCGCTGAATGTGATGGAGCTTGCCATCCGGCCGCTGTCGCTTTGCATGCGACTGTTTGGTAATGTCCTGGGTGCATTCGTTGTCATGAAGCTGATTGAACATGTCTGCGGCCTGATTGTGCCGATGGTGTTCAGCATGTACTTTGATGTCTTTGACGGACTGATTCAGGCGTATGTATTTGTATTCCTGACCTCGCTGTTTATGGCAGAAGGCATGGAAGTCGAGGAGGAAAAGAAGCCGGAGTTACAGCAGGTATAGCCCGCTTGAAAAATCCGGCATCTACAGAAAGGAAGGAATTAAAATGGGAGCAGGTATTGGTGCAGGTATTGCAGTATTGACAGGTATCGGTGCAGGTTTTGGTATCGGTATCGCAACATCCAAGGCAGCAGAAGCCATCGCAAGACAGCCGGAAGCAGCCGGCGCAATTAACAAGGCACTGCTGCTGGGCTGTGCTCTGGCAGAAGCAACCGCGATTTATGGTTTCGTTGTTGCGCTGCTGATGGTAATTATGAAGTAAATATTATCCGGAAACATCGGATTGAAAGGTAGGAACTGAAAATGATTGGAGCAGGTATTGCTGTATTAACAGGCATCGGAGCCGGTTTTGGTATCGGTATCGCAACATCCAAGGCAGCAGAGGCTATCGCAAGACAGCCGGAAGCAGCCGGCGCAATTAACAAGGCACTGCTGCTGGGCTGTGCTCTGGCAGAAGCAACCGCTATTTACGGCTTCGTTGTTGCACTGCTGATGGTAATTATGAACTAAGACCAATTTTTTCAGAACCTGTCTTCATAAGACATGTGTATACGCTTGTGAAAACAGGTTCTCAGAGAGCAGGCCTTGCATCGCCGCATGTGCAAAGGATGCCGGGGCATGACTCTTAAAATCTGAGAGAAAGGAGCACGGCTTTTTAAAGAAAGCTGTGAGAGCGGATATGTTAGAATTTGATGTTTGGACCATAGTGTTTTCCGTAATCAATATTCTCGTGCTGTTTTTCTTTCTGAAAAAATTCCTGTTTGGCAGAGTGAACGCAATGCTGGAAAAGCGCGCTGCTGCGGTACAGTCTGATATGGATCAGGCAAAGCAGAGCGTGAAGGAAGCAGACCAGCTCAAGAGCGACTATGAAGCAACACTTCGGGACGCAAAGCAGGAGGCAAAGCAGATTGTCGCCACTGCGGAGCAGCATGCAAAAGAGCAGGGGAATGAAATCACTGCACAGGCGCAGGCACAGGCAGAATCCATCATGCAGGAAGCACAGAAGGAGATCGAGCGGCAGCGTCAGGATACGCTGAACGGCGTACAGAGCGAAATCGCCAGCCTGGCTCTGGCTGCTGCATCCAAGCTGGTGGAAAAGCAGGTGGATGACGACACAAACCGGGAACTGGTCAATGCGTTCCTTTCTGAGGAAGGGGTAGGAAAAGAATGAATCAGGCAGAAACATCCTATGCCACAGTGCTGCTGAACATGTCCCATGTTACAGAGGCTGTGCCGGATGCGGAAACCGCCTTTCAGACCTGCCCACAGCTGGTGGATGCACTGAGCAATCCTACAATCCCGGAGGCAGAAAAGTTCACAGTCATTGACCGGATTTTTCCGGAGAGTCTGCGGACGTTTTTGAAGGTGGTCTGCCGGAACGGCCAGATTCGCAGCATTTTGGATATTTTTTCAGAATATCATGCATTAGAGCGGCGGCAGAGAGATTGTGCTCATGCCGTGCTGGAATATGTGACACCGCTGACAGAAGCGCAGCTGGCAGCTATGAAAAAAATGATCTGCGCAAAAACCGGAAAGCCGCAGGTTCAGCTGGATCAGAAGCAGAACCCGGCTTTGCTGGGAGGCTTTATTTTGCACATCGGGGACGAAACGTATGACAGAAGCATGCGGACAACCGTCCGGAATTTGCAGAAGAGCCTGATACGGAGGTGAGGGTAAGACATGAGTACCATGAATGCAAGTGAGATTATATCCGTTTTAAAAAGCGAGATTGAAGACTTTGATAAAAAGTCGGGCGTGCAGGAAACCGGTACCGTTGTCCGTGTCGGTGACGGTATCGCCACAGTATTCGGCATGCAGCACGCCATGTACGGCGAACTGGTAGAGTTTGAGACTGGTGTCCGCGGCATTGTACAAAATCTGGAGACAAAGACCATTGGTGTTGTTTTGCTCGGCAGTGATTACGGCATTACAGAGGGCACCACGGTAGTAAGAACCGGAAAGCGGGCCGGCATCGGCGTTTCCAATCAGATGATCGGCCGCGTAGTCGGCGCACTGGGAAATCCCATTGACGGCGGCGACCCTATTACCGCAGAGGATTACTTTGCCATTGAGCATGAAGCACCGGGCGTGGCTGCCCGTAAGTCGGTTAATGTGCCGCTTCAGACCGGTATTTTGTCTATTGACGCAATGTTCCCGATTGGACGCGGCCAGCGTGAATTGATCATCGGCGACCGCCAGACCGGTAAGACATCCATTGCTGTAGATACCATTATTAACCAAAAAGGACAGGATGTCATTTGTATTTATGTGGCCATCGGTCAGAAGTCGTCTACGGTTGCACAGATCGTTTCGACACTGAAAAAGAATGGCGCAATGGATTATTCCATTGTTATGGCTGCGTCTGCCAGTGAACCGGCTCCGGTACAGTATATCGCACCTTATGCCGGCACTGCAATTGCAGAATATTTCATGAGCCAGGGAAAAGACGTTCTGATTGTCTATGATGATCTGTCCAAGCACGCGGTGGCATACCGTGCAATGTCCCTGTTGCTCCACCGTCCGCCTGGGCGTGAAGCGTATCCTGGTGACGTATTCTATCTGCACTCCCGTCTGCTGGAGCGCTCCTGCCGTCTGGACGATGCACACGGCGGCGGTTCTATTACCGCCCTGCCGATCATTGAAACCCAGGCCGGCGATATCTCCGCATACATTCCGACCAATGTTATCTCCATTACCGATGGTCAGATCTTCCTGGAATCTGAGCTGTTCAACTCCGGTATGCGCCCGGCCGTCAATGTCGGCCTGTCCGTATCCCGTGTAGGCGGTGCGGCACAGACTAAGGCAATGAAAAAGGTTGCCGGTCAGATGCGTGTGGATCTGGCACAGTTCCGGGAAATGGAAGTCTTTACCCAGTTCAGTTCTGATCTGGATCCGGCCACACAGGCAATGCTGGACCATGGCCATGTGCTCATGGAACTGCTGAAGCAGCCGCTGTATCATCCGCTGGCAATGTGGAAAGAGGTTGTGGTTCTGGCAGCTGCATCCAACGGCCTGCTGGATGATATCGATCTGTCGGCACTGCGTTCCTTCCGGGAAGGCCTGTCTGCCTATGTCAAGCAGAACGGCAGCGCAGTAATGGCAGAATTGCAGGAAAAGGGTACCCTCTCCGAAGAAAACATGAAGCAGCTGCTGGAGCTGATTAAAACCTATAAGAAGCAGGTGAACTGATTATGGGCAATATGCGTGAAATCCGGGATCGGATTAAAAGCATCAATGATATCATGAAAATCACCAACGCCATGTATCTGATCTCTTCTTCCAAGCTGAAAAAGGCGAAGAAGGATCTGGCAGCAACACAGCCCTATTTCAACAAGCTGGTTTATGCAATGCGAAGCATTCTGTCCCGTGCGCCGGATGACATCAACATGCGTTATTTTGACCGCCGGGAAGAGATCAAGCCGGAAGACCGCAAGGTTGGCTATATCGTCATCACTGCGGACAAGGGCATGTGCGGTTCCTATAACCACAATGTCATTAAGCTGACGGAAGAAAAGATGGCAGCCAGCAAGCACAGCAGCCTTTTTGTTATGGGACAAGTGGGCAGACTGTATTTCCAGCGCCGCTCTCATGCCGGAAAGCTGGATGTGGATGCAAAGTTCATTTTTACCACCCAGAATCCTACCTTGTATCGTGCCCGTCAGATTGCAGAACAGATGCTGAAGCTGTTTGAAGAAGAAAAACTGGACGATATCTACATGATTTATACCGATATGGTTTCTTCCATGGCGTTTGAACCGAAGATTCTACAGCTATTGCCTCTGGATGCAGAGCACTTTGTGCAGGAAAAGGGCGAAATTACACGTCACCACGAGGCGCAGTTTGTGCCGACACCGAACGTTGTAATGGAGCACCTGACACCGAATTTCATGAAGGGTATGATCTACGGCGCAATGGTAGAATCGTTTTGCAGTGAGCAGCAGGCCAGAATGTCCGCCATGGACTCTGCGACCACCAGTGCAAAGGATATGCTGCAAACCTTGTCTTTGCAGTATAACCGCGCCCGTCAGGCCGCTATCACACAGGAAATCACAGAGGTTGTGGGCGGCGCCAGCGGCTCTGCCCTGTAAGACAGCGGCTTGCGATTGGATGCAAATTGTGCCGGAACGGGGCGCGGCTTCGGCTCCGGCAGGAATATCATGTACGTAAAGTCGGCGGCGTTCTGCCGTCCGCCGTCGGAAAGGAATGATGATATGGAAAAGGGAAAAATCGTACAGGTCATCGGGCCGGTTATCGATGTAGAATTCCCGGGAAAACTCCCTATGATAAAGGATGCACTTACCGTAGAAAACGGCGGAAAGACCTGTGTTATGGAAGTTGCCCAGCACATGGGAAACGGCGTTGTCCGTTGTATCTGCCTGTCTTCTACCGAAGGCTTCGCAAAGGATATGGAAGTAACGGCAACCGGTTCCTGCATTAAGGTACCGGTTGGTACGGCTACCCTGGGCAGAATGTTCAATGTACTGGGAAAGCCGATCGATGAGGCCGGTGAGGTCAAGACAGACGAGTACTGGCCGATTCACCGTCCGGCACCTTCCTTCCGGGATCAAAGCCCGGTGGTTGAAATTCTGGAAACCGGAATTAAGGTTATCGACCTGCTGGCACCGTATGCAAAGGGTGGTAAGGTCGGCCTGTTCGGCGGCGCCGGCGTTGGTAAGACCGTCCTGATTCAGGAACTGATTCACAACGTTGCCACAGAGCACGGCGGCTACTCCATCTTTACCGGTGTCGGAGAGCGTTCCCGTGAAGGTAACGACCTGTGGAACGAAATGAAGGAATCCGGCGTTATTGAAAAAACTGCACTGGTATTTGGCCAGATGAATGAACCGCCTGGGTCTCGTATGCGCGTGGCACAGACTGGTCTGACCATGGCAGAATACTTCCGGGACGAAAAGCACCAGGACGTGCTGCTGTTCATCGACAACATTTTCCGTTATGTACAGGCAGGCTCGGAGGTTTCCGCGCTGCTGGGACGTATGCCGTCTGCCGTAGGCTATCAGCCCACACTGGCAAACGAAGTGGGCGAACTTCAGGAGCGAATCACTTCAACCAGAAATGGTTCTATCACATCTGTACAGGCCGTTTATGTGCCGGCAGATGACCTGACAGACCCGGCTCCGGCAACAACATTTGCCCACCTGGATGCCACTACCGTTTTGTCCCGTAAGATTGTAGAACAGGGTATTTATCCGGCTGTGGATCCGCTGGAATCCACCTCCCGTATTCTGGAGCCGGATGTAGTCGGTGAGGAGCACTACCGCGTTGCACGTAAGGTGCAGGAGCTGCTCCAGCGGTATAAGGAACTCCAGGATATCATCGCAATTCTGGGTATGGAAGAACTGGACGAGGATGACAAGCTGGCCGTATTCCGTGCCCGTAAGCTGCAAAAGTTCCTGTCTCAGCCGTTCCATGTTGCAGAAGTCTTTACCGGCCTGCCGGGTAAATATGTACCGCTGAAGGAAACCATCCGCGGCTTTAAGATGATTGTAGACGGTGAAATGGACGATTATCCGGAAAACGCCTTCTTTAATGTGGGCACAATTGATGAGGCAATCGCAAAAGCGCAGACCATGAAGGAAGCGTGAGGGATGCACTATGGAAAAGACATTTCAGCTGGAAATTCTGGCCTCTGACCGCCCGTTCTATGTAGGGCCTGCGGAGCATCTGGTGTTTCCTACCGTAGATGGTCTGGTGGGCATTCTGCCGGGACATGAGTCCATGGTAACGATTGTCAGCCCGGGCGAACTGAAATATCAGGTAGACGGCGTGTGGCGTTATGCTGCCATCAGTGACGGATTTGCAGAAATCCGCCGGGACTATGTTCTGGTACTGGGCGATGCCATTGAGCTGCCGGAAGAAATTGATGCAAAGCGTGCCGCAGAAGCCGCAGAGCGTGCAAAGGAGCGCTTGCTCCACAAACAGAGCATTATGCAGTATTATCACAGCCAGGCTGCACTGAATCGTGCCATGAACCGTCTGAAGGTTTCAAAGCGGCACAATCACGAAATATAAGCCACAGGCTGTACCAATGCAAAAAAGAGCACCGCATTCCGGAAAAAAACGGAGGCGCGGTGCTCTTTTTGGTTTTAAAGGCAAAGGGTAATTGCCGGGATCAGGTTGCGGAGAATATCATACCCCAGGACAAGCCCAATTGTGAGAAACAAGAGCAGGTTGCTTCGGGGCAGAATGTGCCGCGGCTTTCCCAGGGCAAAGCAAATCAGCTCGCCATAAAGACACAGCAAAGCGGCGCATAGGGTGACAATCATGGGATTGTATCCTATAGAGCGCAGCACATGTCCGTGCAGCAGTGCGAGTACCGCACGGGTATTTCCGCAGGCCGGGCAGAGATAGCCGGTGACACGGTAGAAAATACAGGTGGGAAAATACTCCCAGTGCGCCAGGGCTTCTATCCGGCGGCGCAAGAAAAACGCCGCCGGACACAGCGCGCCGATTCCAATGGAAAAGATCTGTGCCAGGCGACGTTTGTTAAAATGCATGGGTGCAGTCTATGCAGATGGCTTACAGTTCCATCTTGCCTTCCAGATATGCAACCAGTTCATCAATCGGCATCCGTACCTGTTCCATGGTGTCACGGTCACGAATGGTGACGCAGTTGTCATTTTCCACGGTTTCAAAGTCCACGGTGATGCAGAACGGTGTACCGATTTCATCCTGACGGCGGTACCGCTTGCCAATAGAACCAGTTTCGTCAAAGTCTACCGGGAAGTGCTTTGCCAGAACCGCATAAACTTCCCGTGCCTTTTCGCTGAGCTTCTTGGACAGCGGCAGAACAGCAGCCTTATACGGTGCCAGTGCCGGGTGGAAATGCATTACCACACGGGTATCGTTCTTTTCTGCGTCTACAACTTCTTCGTCATAAGCTTCTGTTACGATGGACAGGAACAGACGCTCTACGCCCAGAGACGGCTCAATAACATACGGAATATACTTGGTGTTGGTTTCCGGATCAAAGTATTCCAGAGACTTGCCGCTGTGCTCCTGATGCTGTGTCAGGTCATAGTTGGTTCTGTCTGCAACGCCCCACAGTTCGCCCCAGCCGAAGCTGAACTTGTATTCAAAGTCTGTGGTTGCCTTGGAGTAGAAGCACAGTTCTTCCGGATCGTGGTCACGCAGTCGCAGGTTTTCTTCCTTCAGACCCAGTGTCAGCAGGAAGTTCTTGCAGTAGCTGCGCCAGTACTGGAACCATTCCAGGTCGGTATCCGGCTTGCAGAAGAACTCCAGCTCCATCTGTTCGAATTCCCGGACACGGAAAATAAAGTTGCCCGGTGTGATTTCATTCCGGAAGGACTTACCGATCTGTGCTACGCCGAAGGGGAGCTTCTTCCGGGTTGTCCGCTGAATGTTGGCAAAGTTGACAAAGATGCCCTGTGCCGTTTCCGGACGGAGGTACAGTTCAGACTTCGAATCCTCAGTAACACCCTGATAAGTCTTGAACATCAGGTTAAACTGCCGGATGTCGGTAAAATCTGTTTTGCCGCAGTTCGGACACGGAATCTGCTTTTCCCGGATGTAATCCATCATCTGCTGATTCGTCCAGCCGGCCGGATTGGTGCCGTCAAAGTCCTCAATCAGATTGTCTGCCCGGTGTCTGGTCTTGCAGGACTTGCAGTCCATGAGCGGGTCAGAGAAGCCGCCCAGATGGCCGGAAGCCACCCAGGTTTCCGGGTTCATGATAATGGAAGCGTCCAGACCTACGTTGTAGGGGGATTCCTGGACGAACTTTTTCCACCAGGCGCGCTTGATGTTGTTTTTCAGTTCAACACCCAGAGGGCCATAGTCCCAGGAATTGGCCAGACCGCCGTAAATTTCAGAGCCAGGGTATACAAAGCCCCGGGATTTACAGAGGTCTACAATTTTATCCATGCTTTTTTCTTCATTGGTCAGCATTATGCATTCTCCCTTGTCGTAAATTAAATGCCGGAAATCGGCATCGAGATTCGCCTGGAAACGGATTTCTCCTGAAAAAGAAAACAGTTTCTGTCTATACGAATAGCCTCTTATATTGTAGCGGATAACCGACAAAATGTCAAGCCCCTTCATCACGCCTTCAACCAATACAAGGCCATATTTTAAGAGTGAGGAATGCAGCCTCCCCCTGAAGGGGGTGATCCCCCACGGGGTGGGAGATGTCCCGAAGGGACAGAGGGACCGCTCAGTACGAGGGGAATCGCCGTCAGGCGGTGGAAGGGTTTCCTACGTGAAATCTTTTTTGGAACGCCTTGGATTCATGCAGTTACGCCCTTCATCAGTGCCAGGCTATAACAAAAAACACTTTCGTAACAGCCTGTCAAAAACCACGTGACCAATCTCCTGGAAAAATCTAGTTTCCGCCTTGCAATTCCGGCAGAATTATGGTATACTATAGGATGATAACGTGCTGGAGGTGAAGTAAATGGAGGAAGAAAAATTGGCACGGATCAACGAACTTGCGCGAAAATCCCGAACACCTGAAGGACTGACACCGGCGGAAAAAGAGGAGCAGAACGCGCTGCGTCTGGAATATCGGCAGGCTGTGGTCGGCAATCTGAAAGGACAGCTGGATCGCACTGTTATCATCCGGCCGGACGGTTCTTCTTATCGTCCGGCAGAGGAAAAGAAAAAGGCGGCCGATAAGGAAAAGTCTTAAAGCGTTCCTTCGGCTGTGTTCCGGAGCCGGAACGCAGCCGGAAAGAGCGTGTTCAGCGGATGCATGCCGTCTGCCAGAAGCACCGGGAAATCCGGCGGACAGAATTCTGACAGTACCTGGAGACAGGCACCGCAGGGAAGACAGGGCACCGTTTCTGCTGCATCGCGGCTGGCACCGCCCACAATGGCAATTTCCTGAAAAGAACGGACACCGGCGGCAACTGCGCTGCAAACGGCACAGCGTTCCGCGCAGATGGTCATGGAGTAGGAGGCATTTTCCAGATTGCACCCGGAAAAACGGCGGCCGTCAGCGGCAACCAGAACCGCCCCGACCTGGAAATGGGAATAGGGCGCATAGGCATGCTCTCTGGCTTCCAGCGCCTGTTCCAGCAGTGCTTTTTGTGCTTGTGTCATCATGGAAGTAAGTCCTTTCCGGAGCGCATTGTCTCATTTGGAGAAAGATACGCTCCTGTCATATTTGTAGTTGCTTTGCAAAAAAAGCGAAGCCTGTGACAGACTCCGCTTTTTCTCCGGGATTTTTTGCCGGGTTTATTTCTGGATCATAGCCAGTGTATCACGGGCAATGAGCAGCTCTTCATTCGTGGGGATAACCCATACTTCTACCTTGGAATCCGGGGTGGAAATCTTCTTGAGTTCACCCTTGAAGTTGTTGACATCCTTGTCGATCTTGATGCCCAGGTATTCCATGTTTTCACAGACCTCTTCCCGGCAGTTCGGTGCATTTTCGCCGATGCCGCCGGTAAAGATAACCGCATCCAGGCCGTTCATGGCAGCTGCATAGGCACCAATATCCTTCTTGATATCGTATACCAGCATGTCCTTTGCCAGGATTGCACGCTTGTCGCCGGCTTCTGCTGCTGCGGTGATGTCGCGGAAGTCAGAGGATCTTCCGGAGATACCCAGCATGCCGGACTTCTTATTCATATAAGTGTCCATCTCAGAAACACCAAAGCCGTGCTTTCCGGCAACATAAGTAACAGCGGACGGGTCAACCGCGCCGCAGCGTGTGCCCATGAGTACGCCGTCCAGCGGTGTGAAGCCCATGGTAGTATCCATAGACTTTCCGTCCTGTACTGCGGTGATGGAAGAACCATTGCCCAGGTGGCAGGAAACAACCTTCAGATCCTTCAGGTCTTTGCCCATTACTTCTGCCAGCTTTGCGGTAACGAACCGGTGAGAAGTACCGTGGAAGCCATACTTCCGCACGTGGTACTGCTCATAGTCCTCATACGGGAAGCCGTACATAAAGGCCTTCTGCGGAATGGTCTGGTGGAATGCAGTGTCGAATACAACGACCTGGGGTACATTCGGCATAACCTTCCGGCATGCCCACAGTGCCAGTGCATGGCCGTGGTTGTGTACCGGTGCCAGCTCCCGGAGTTCGTCGATCTTGTCGATGATTTCATCTGTAACCAGTGTGGTCTTGGTGAATACCTCGGCACCCTGTACAACCCGGTGGCCGACAGCAGAGATTTCATCCATGCTGGAAATGACAGCGCCTTCTCCGGTGGTGAGTGCCTTTACCAGACGCTCAAATGCTTCTGCGTGGGTGGGGAATGCACAGTCTTCTTCTACCTTTACGCCAGCGGCGGTCTTGTGGCTCAGATGACCATCGATGCCGATACGGTCGCAGTTGCCCTTTGCGATAACAGACTCATCCTTCATGTCGATGAGCTGGTACTTCAGGGAGGAGCTTCCGGCATTTACAACTAGAATAATCATAAGGGGTTTTTCTCCTTTTCTTTTTTACGGCTCTGCCGGGAACCGCAGTTCCGGCGGCGGATACCGTTTCATGATGTTTATGGACACAGCTTTTGCGTCCATCCATATATTATTATAAGCCTTTTTGCGGAAAATGCAAGAGGTTTGCAGAAATTCGGAGACGAATTCTGTAAATTTTACATTTCCCGCACATCTTTTTGGAGGATTTTATATGAAAATCAGTGGTATTATCTGCGAATACAATCCCCTGCACAATGGCCATCTGTATCATCTGAGCCAGGTGCGGGAAGGCGGCGCAGACGGCATTGTTGCCGTTATGAGCGGAAACTTTGTGCAGCGCGGCGATGCGGCAATTCTGGACAAATTTACCCGTGCCAGACTGGCAATCCAGGCAGGGGTAGACCTGGTGCTGGAGCTTCCGGTTCCGTATGCCCTGGCACCGGCAGAAAACTTTGCTATGGGCGGCGTGGCACTGCTCACGGCGCTGGGAAATGTGGACGAGATCTCCTTCGGCAGTGAATCCGGGGACATTCAGCTTCTGGCACAGGCTGCCGAGGCATGCAATATCTGCAAGACGGAATATGCCGATGTAATGGACGATTTTCTGCGCTCCGGTTATTCCTATCCGGAGGTACTGTCCCAGATGGTGAGCCAGCTGTATGATGAGGAAACCGCGGCAGTTCTGCGTCAGCCCAATAACACGCTGGCCATTGCCTATCTGAATGCTATGGAAGAGCTGGGCAGTCCGCTCCATCCGGTGACCATTCGCCGCCGGGGCGCCGGACACAACAGCCAGCAGCCCACGGAAAATACCGCCAGCGCCACCTATATCCGGCAGTTCTTTGCCGAGGGCGGTGACTGCCGCCGGATGATGCCGTCTTATTCCTGGCATGCACTCCGGGAAGCGGATGCAGAGGGACATATCGGCTCTATGGAATACTTAGAGCGTCTGATTCTGTACAAACTGCGCACCACCGATCCGGACGAAATGCACAACATTGCAGAAATCGGCCAGGGGCTGGAATACCGGCTCTATAAGGCAAAGCGTGCCGCATCCCTGTCGGAACTGCTCCGCACCATTCAGACAAAGCGCTATCCCATGGCACGGCTGCGCCGGATTTTGCTGCATCTGCTGCTGGACATCCGCACAGAAGATATGCAAAAGCTGCCGCCTTATGGCCGCGTTCTGGCATTTAATGATATGGGCCGCCAGATTCTCCGGGAATCCAAGAGCATGCGCACCATTCCATTCTCTCACTCGCTGGCAGAGCTGGCAGAAACCAGCGCAGATGCCGGACGCTGTGCGGCACTGGAATCCCAGTCTACGGATATCTATCAGTTGTCCCGAAAGAAAATCGGCCAGGGCGAATCCGACTTCCGCCGCCACATCACACCGGTGCGCCGCCGGGCAACTGGCCGGGATGCCGAGCAGGAGGCGCAGGGATAATACATCATGAAGATAGATTCACCGCAAAAGCGCAGCTATCAGCAGAAAATCCGCCGGCGGAACCTGGTGCTGGCACTGCTGTTGTTGCTGCTCATTGCCACAGTGATTTTCTTTTTCTGCGGCGGAGACGGAAACGAGAAAAAGTCGAAAAAAAGTATTTCTGTAGGGGCATCTGCTACGGCCGCGGCAGTGACAGATGCTGCACAGGCAATTTTGACCACAACCACGGCTATGACGCTGCCGACTGAGCCAGAAGTGCTCTCCACAGACAGCTGTGAACTGGCTGTAACACCGGTGCTTCAGAATCCGGAGCTGCCCACCGGGTGTGAGATTACTGCGCTGACCATGGCGCTGAACTATGCCGGATATCCGGTGGATAAGCTCACCATGGCAGACCAGTACCTCATTCGTTCCGACCCTTACCTTACCACGTTTGGAGAAGCCTTTGTCGGTTCTCCCCATGATTCCACAGCCTGGGGCTGTTATGCGCCGGTAATCCGGCAGACAGCTGAAAAGTATATCGCTGCCCAGGGCGGCACGGAACTGGTGCAGGATCTCACCGGGTGTTCTCTCAAGACCCTGCTGGCAGAGGTGGCAAATGGCACGCCGGTAGTCACCTGGGTCACCATCGGGATGACCACCAATGTGACGGAACGCTATTACTGGACAACGGAAAAGGGTGAGGATGCCGTGTTCCTGATCAATGAGCATTGTGTCCTGCTGACGGGGTATGATCTCTCCCGGAATATAGTCATTGTCTGTGACCCTCTGGAGGGGCGCATGGAATATGATATGGATATATTTGAAGACCGGTACCAGCGTGTGTACGAGCAGGCGGTTGTGATTCGGCAGACAACAGAAAATGCAGAGGCTGCGGCCTCTTAACCGAAAAAACGGTGTGTATTAGAAAAAATACACACCGTTTTTCTTTTTGGATCAATGGAATGTGCACTCAGGCTTCTTCCTGCATGGCCTGTACTGCATCATAGAGCTGGCTCTTGCGATAGCCGGTTTCTGCGGCGACAAGCTTGCAGGCCTGTGTCAGCTTCTGGCCGTCCCGGACATACTGCTGCACCATGGCGGCAGCGGCTTCCAGAGAGAGGGATTCCTGCTGCTTCGGGGGAGCGCCGGCCACTACCAGCACAAATTCGCCCCGGGGCGGTACTTCTGCATAATGGGCAATGGCCTCGCACAGTGTGGTGCGCCGTACCTCTTCATGAAGCTTGGTCAGTTCCCGGCAGAGGGAGAGACAGCGGTCTTCGCCGAATACCGCCGCCATATCGGACAGGGTGCGGCAGAGCTTGTGGGGGGCTTCATAAAAGATCATGGTGCGCATTTCCTCCCGGAGACTCTCCAGATGCGCCATGCGCTGGTTCTGGTTGACGGACAAAAAGCCCTCAAATGTAAAGCGCGCCGTGTGCTGTCCGGAAATGGCCAGTGCTGCAATGGCCGCAGAGGGGCCGGGAACAACCTCCATGGGAATTCCCAGGGTGTGGCAGAGCTTTACCAGCGGTTCGCCTGGGTCGGAGATGCACGGCATGCCGGCATCGGTGACAACGCCGCAGGATTCGCCGGCCAGAATGCGGTCTGCAATGCTCTGTGCCACAGTCTGGCCGCTGTGCTCGTGATAGCTGACTGTAGGAGTGTGGATATCATAGTGGGACAGCAGTTTTCGGGTGACACGGGTGTCCTCTGCCGCTAAAAAGTCCACTTCACCCATCAGGCGCAGCTGGCGCATGGTGATGTCCTCCAGATTGCCGATGGGGGTGCCGATAATATAAAGCGTTCCGCTCATACAGAATGACTCCTTTCCAGGTGCCTGAAAAACAGACACAGGGGGTTAGTTGTGGTGTTCTTCTACCAGGTTACTGATCCAGACACCCTTCTGAATCAGGATGTATCCGATCAGCAACTTCAGGATATCTGCCGCCTGGACAATGGCATAAATGCCCAGTATCGGCAGCCTCGTAAATTGGCACAGCAAAAGGGCAGCGGGCAGGGGAATTATCCAGGTGAAAACACTGTCGAACAAGAAGGTGATCATGGTCTTTCCGCCGGAACGCAGGGTGAAGTACAGAGCGTTCAAAAAGCCCTGTACCGGGAAGAATACCGCGGTAATGATAATAAACCACTGTCCGTAGCGGCGCACTTCGTCTGTGGTGTCATAGAGCAGGGGAAATCCGTGGGAAACGGAAACCAGAATCACAGTCAGAAGCAGACAGACACCGCCGGTAAACCACATAAGGCTAAAGGAATCCTTCTTCGCCTTTTCATATTCAGAAGCACCCAGTGTCTGACCAATGAGAATGCCCACCGCAGAGCCAAGTGCTACGAATACCACGTTCAGCAGGTTGCAGATGGCGTTGGAAATATTCAGCCCGGCTACAATTTCCAGCCCTCTGGTGGAATAGCACTGTGTCAGTGCCGCAATGCCGGCAGACCACAGCAGTTCGTTGCAGAAGATGGGAAGCCCCTTCCGGATTACCTTTCCTGCCAGTTCCTTCGGAATGCGCAGCGTGCGGTAAATGCCCCGGAGAAAGACGTGCTTTTTCTGTGCGGCGTGTGACCAGACCACAACAATTGTCATTTCGGCCACACGCGCCAGAACTGTGGCAATTGCAGCACCCCGGACACCCAGCTTCGGCATGCCGCAGTTGCCGTAGATAAGCATGTAGTTGAGTACAATGTCTACCACAACCGAAGCAATGCCGCCTACCATGGGCTTTACGCTGCTGCCGGTTTCCCGGAGACTGGTGGCATAGACCTGGGTCAGAACAAAGAAGGGCAGTCCGATCAGCATGATGTGCAGGTACTGCCGGGCGTAGTCCATGGTGAGGGCAGCGTCTACCGTGGCGCTTTCTCCGTGGAGATAGAGCCCAATCAGTGTCCGGTCGCCCAGCAGGAATACGGCCAGGCCGCCAAGCAGACAGACCAGACTCATCCACAGCTTAATGCGAAACGTGCTCTGAAAGCCCTGCATGTTTCGCTGTCCGTAATACTGTGCGCCGTAGATGCCGGGGCCGGCCAGACAGCCGAAAATCGCCAGGTTAAAGACAAAAATCAGCTGGCCGGCGATGGAAACCGCCGTCATGGCCTCGGTGCCCTGGCTGCCGATCATGATATTGTCGATCAGGCTTACCATATTGGTAATACCGTTTTGAATCATCATGGGAACCGCCAGCATCAGTGCGCGTTTATAAATGGGATTTTTCAATGTATTTCCTCCTTCGGATGTTTTTCCCTTCCGAGCCTGCGCTGCATCCTATGGGGATCGTCTCCGGAAGCGCGTGATGCTGGCTGCATGTGCTCTTAGAGCTTGTATTCATAGGAAATATATGCGGATTTTCGAG
>UMGJ01070988.1_pt1 | contig 23724 bp, 7 predicted proteins | sample 1965221 | NCBI WGS metagenome assembly UMGJ01 (sample SAMEA4836067, study PRJEB28245) | human gut metagenome | biome: gut microbiome; material: fecal sample | place: Denmark | collected 2008
GCATCTGCACGGCCTACTCCACAGGGTTTGTCGGGTGCGCCTGAAAAATTCAGAGCTCTGTCGCTTCAAAAAAAGGCTGACGTTAAAAAGCAGATTCAGGAAAACTTCCCGGATTTACCGCATGGCTGTGCTATTTTTATGGAGCGCAAAGCTCGGGAATACGTCTTGCAAAATATTCAGAAGGCAACGTTCCGTAAGAACATATTGATTGATATGTTGAGAAAGTGTGATGGCACACCGACTATATCTGAGTTTCTGAAGGACAATAGCTTTGATGTCAGAGTGCTGTATAATAAGAATTGCTGGACAAAAATTAAAAAGGAGGCGGGAAAATGCACTTATGACGAAGACCGTCTGACCAAATTGTTTGAAAAGGGGATAGGGCGATTGACGCATATTAACTCTGCTTCCCAAATCCGATTTATCCGTAGGTTCTTGAACGACGGCTGCAGCTGGCAGATGTCGGATAGAGAACGCTGTTTCGCCACGATGCTTTATTATGCGTTGTTTCAAGAACCTGTCAAGAATCTTGGATTCGGAAATATGCAGGAGGCGCTTGAGACGATAAGAAATTATCCGTTGTTCGTTCAAGAAATAAGGGAGCTGACCGACTATATTATGGAAAACCTTGAATTCCGGACATCTGTGCTCAGCGAAGCTTATCCATCAGCTCTTGAATTGCATGGTTGCTACAGCCGTGAGGAGATATTCATTATATTTGGCCTGCAGGATGAAAATAAGCAGAGGAAAGGTCATGTGGCAGGATTGCAATATGTGGAGGACTGCGATACGGAGTTGTTTTTTGTCACGCTCAACAAATCAGATAAAGATTTCTCGCCAACGACCCAGTATGACGACTACTTTATCAGTGCCGACAGATTCCATTGGCAGTCGCAGAATCTGGATTCACATGGGAACAGAGGCGACCGTTATGTCCACAACAACGGACGGCGCTTTATGCTGTTTGTAAGGGAGAACAAGCGCGACGGTTTCGGCAACACTTCTCCGTATTACTGTATGGGCATGCTCGACTATCTTGACTCATATGGCGATTTCCCGATGAACATACGCTGGCAGTTGGAACAGCCAGCGTTGCCGCAATTCATCAAGGCCGTATAAGCAGTGCTATCTCCTGGGCGCATGGGGTTATCTGACGATGACTTTGGTGGTGCCGAAGATGTAGAGCCCGGGCTGGAAGTCGCTGTATGTGGCAATGCCGGGCTGCACGTCAAGGATGCGGTAGAGTTGACCCGCTACCGTTACCACATTCAGTCTTGTTGCCATCGTGCTCTCGATGCGCACGCGCTGGTTGCCGATTGCGCGGACGGTTATATGGTCTTCTTTCTGTGTGTCATCCTCGTTCTCTTCCATGTCGGGCATAATGTTGTCGGCATTCTGTTCGGCGATGTTGATCACCGAAGTGTAGTCGTAACGGGCGTTTGACTTCGTTGCCGTCGGCGACATATATGTGCGGAACGGCGTCACTGTCGACAGCGATGAAGCATCGTCGAAAGCCGTGCCGCTGTCGTTCATTCCATACACATTGCCGTTGCTCACATTGATGGCGGAGAAAGTGCCGAGGTGAGAGTATTTTCCGCCTACCATAGTTGCCATACCTTTTGTGACCGGGATGGTTATTGCGCCGTACGACGTGTCGCCGGTGTGGTTGTCGCCGTAGGCGTTGAATGTCACGGTCTGTGCGTCTTCCCAAGCCCCGAAAATATCGTTGTAGAACGCACTTGAGAGGTCGAACTCATAGTAGCGCGCACCAGGGAAGCGCACGATGTAGGGCACTTCGCCTGCAAGACGCAGGTAGTCGGGGTAATTGTGGGCTGTCGCATAGTATGGGTTGGCATACTGGTTGTAGAGCTTGTCGGCGTAGTTGTCGACGAAGAACGTATTTGCGAAAGTGTAGGAAACACCATTTGTCAAGGCATTGCCCGAAGCGTCGGTAGGGGAGAACAAGGCTGCACCAGGACGTTGGAACACTGCCGACGGCACATTTCCCTCGGTGGCAATCGACGTCAGTCCGCGTAGCCAATATTCATGGTGTAGCGAGTGGATGTTCTGACTTGGGTTGTCGGTTTCCGTGTCCGACGGCGAGCCGTAGAAATGCGTTATCTCGCCGTTGAGCGATGCGGCGACCTTGTCGACGGTGAACGGCAGGCAGATGCCTTCCCATGCGCCTTTGCTGTCCTCGGCATAGTGCAATGGCCGGCGCACATACCATGCGCGGTCGTTGACGTTGAAGGCGATGGGCACGCAGAGATTGTTGTTGTTGCAAGTCTCTCCATCTCCGTTCTCGTTGTCGGGAGTGCGCTCCACGAGGTGTAACAGAGTGGTGCTGTAGCCGTCGATGCCTTTTGTTATATGGTGTCCGCTTATCAAAGCCTCTCTTGTAGTCTCGTTGTAGTTGAGAGCTTTTTCCACCACGTCGTAAGCCTCGTTGCCTGTTGCCTCGTCATTATCGGCGGTGTAGACAAGGAGATTCTGCGTGATGCCTGCGTCTTCTCTGACAACGAAGTCGTTGAAACGGCTGGCGTTGTCGTCTATAGGAGGGTAGAAGATGCCACCGACTGTTTCCGTCGCTGCAGGAAGGTCGTGCAGGCAAGTGAAGTCGACAGCCGTGGTCGCGGAATCGTGCACGTAGGTGCTCATAGTGATTGAGCCATTGCTGTAGGCGTTGTAGTGGAACGCGTAGAGCGACGTATCGCCGTAGTAGGCGGCGGTGCGGTACACGCGGTTGCTCATATAGCTGTTCTGGTGCGAAGCGATATCGCATGGATAGTTGTCGGGGTTGTGCTGAAGCGACTGTCCCCAGAAGAGGAAGTCGTTCATCGGCTCGGTGCCGCTGTTGTTGGCGTTGAACAGAGGCGTGTAGACAACAGGCGTCGGGATGCTGCCGTCGGTGTTGTATTTTACGCGCGGCGCGTCGAGCGGGTGTGTCTTGTCGTGACGGGTCTCCACCTGTTCGTAGTTGGGGGTGTCGCCACCCTTTCCGATACGCAGATATGTGATGCCGGTGTTTTTGCCGGTGATGGCATCCGTGCGGCACGCATACTGATAGTCGCCGTTGGCATAGTAGGCTGACACGTATTTCAGAATCTCATTGTCGGCGTCATCCTCAGTGCTTGATGTTGTCGGCTCGGCGCGGTGGCGAGCGCGTAGATAATACTCGTTGAGGTCGTATGCCACCCGTCCAAGTCGGAAATCCTCCGTGGTGTATCCCTCGTATGGAGAGCCGTCCCAGCGATAGACCACAGGTGTCGATCCGCTTTTGCCCGATGCCGGCGCATACTCGAAGCAGCAGTGGTAGTTTCCGATTTTGCCGTCGGCAGTCAAGTTGGATATTTTTCCGGAAGCAAGTCCGAGGTTATAGATATTGCCAGAGCTTTCGATGTTGTTGAAAAGAGATTTTCCAGAAGGAATGCCGCTGATCACGTGACCGTCGCCATGCAGTATTCCCGCGAAGTCGGAAATGTAGTATCCGCCCTTGTCGGTTGCTTCCAGAGCAATGTCGTTCTGCAGGAAGAACTGAGCTTTTGCGCCATAGCGCGGAGCGTTGCTGTCAGTTCCGATAGAGTCGACGAAAGCGACAAATGCAGAGAGGTCGCTCTTGTCGGAAATGTAGATTCGCGGTTCCGGCAACGGGTCTGATTCCGTAGTGTCAAGGCTTTCCTCATTGACGCGGGTTATCGCCTCGGCAAGATGCAGGTTTATTCCAGCCTTGTGGGGATCCATGCGGTGGTAGTTGTGCACGACAAACTTGTCGGCGTCGTGCATGCCCACTTCCAGGATGTCGTTGAGTCCCGTTATCGAGACACCGAGTTGAATGCCGTAGCCGTTCATATAGTAATAAACAGGGACGTCGAGAAGGTCGTCGGTCTTGTCGTAGTGACAGCCCGCAAACAGACCTTTGCCATTTTCATCGGCTTGGTTGAAAGTGTCGTAGCCTGTTGCCACGTTGTTGCTGATATTTTCTTTAGTCCACGGCGTGGTGTCTTTAAACTCCCACTTGCCGTCGGCTCCCATTTGCCGCTTTCCGATGCGCCAGTAGTAGCCGTTGACCGCAAACGACTGGTCTGCGCTGACCACGATGTTGTCTTTGGTTACGCGCACCATCTCGCCCGGCAGCGCGCAGTTTCCGATAGTGATTTGTCCGCTGACGGTTGGCCCCTGCACATATTCGATTGTCAGATAGATTGTGTAGGTGTATTCGCGCGGAACGTAGTATACCGTCGGGTTGCTCTCGTCGATTATTACATCGGAGATGTTTTCAACCTTTTCATACTTTTTGTTGACGGTGTTGTATGTGAAGAGGTTGTCAATCTTTACAAACTCTTCGGTCTGAGGCTGGTAGTAGGTGTTGTCGGCGTCGAGGTTGCCCGATTCCACTAGTTCGTAGCCTGTTTCGGTCTTCTTGTAGAATTTACCCGTGTTGGTGTATATCGGCTTGTTGTCGGTCTCACTGACATATTCCTCGTAGGCTGGCGCCTTCAGCACGAGCGTTGCCATACTCTTTCTGCCGAGGTGCTTGTCGAAGTAGTCGGGCTCAACGTAGTTTGTGTTGTCGACCATGTCCACTAGACGAAACGAAATCTTGGCATCCTCCTTCAGCCCCGCAGGCAGCGAGTTGTTGAAAAGGGTGGCTTCGTCGTCGCCCTTTTCTCTCATCGACAGCAGTGCGGCAAAGCCTTTCGACGCCTTGTCGGGATCGTCGATGGAGGTTGCGCCTGAGAAGTTGTTGCTCTCCGCGCCGCCGACATATAGTTTGTAGCCTCCGGCAACCGCGTCGGAATAGTATGTCTTGTCGGTTTCGTTGGTCTCGGTTCCTGTGAGATAGTTTCGATATTCCAGGTCGCTTGAGTATTGGCTCTTGTCGTCGGGATGGCCGCTGCGCATCTTCCAGTTGAAGATGCTTATAGGCTGGGTGCTCTTCAATCCGGCGAGAACGGTGAGTCCGTCCTTGTTGTCGCTGTCGAATTCGAGTGGATTCTCTTTCGACGACTTGAACGTGTATCCGGAGATGTTGACATTGTAGTAATAATGGAATCCGGTGACATACCAATAGTGAACCTTCACGTCGTCGACCGTCTTGTCCGATCCAGGCGCAGTGATGGCGTGATATCCTGTCGGGAAACAGTCGTCGACGATGTATCGGCCCTTGTGGTATGGGAACACAAAGTTGCCGGTGGTCTCGAGGAAGTCCTCCTCGTGGGAGTCACCGTCATGCCGCTTGTGATTGTTGTCGGCATACACATAGCCTCCTCCCTCATCCTCGCGGACGTTGATAAGGTTCATTTCCACAACGCCGTAGATTGGGCCGTACAGTTTGTTTTCCACCACTTTTTTGCGGTCGGAGTCGTAAGTTTCATGACAAAGTTGAATCTTCATTGCGTATCCCGAAGCGATGCCGATCATGTTCATCGCCGTTCCGTCGTTTCGTTTCTGGAACTCTCCGAACGGATCCTCGGCGTCTTCCTTGTCCTTGTTGGCGTTATAGTCGTCGATGTAGTGCTGCTTGACGCCCTGATACGACATTCCGGCAAAGGCAGTGTTGTCGGTAGAGGCGGCGGCAAGCTGACCGTTGCGGTTGCGCCACATCCCGCTGTTGAAATCCACATTCGACGTGATTGCGCTTACATAGAGGATATTGTTTGAGAATCCCATGTAATTGCGGGCTTTCGTGCTGTATCTGAAGTCCGTGTTGTTGTCGGGCTTCGCTTCCAGATTTCCATTGCTGTCAAATCGGATGTCGTTTGCCACCATCTTGATTTCTCCGACACGGGCGATGGAGTAGGGCGTCTTGTCGACATTGTTAACCGTATAGTCGCGGGCGCCGAGCAGCGAGAAGCAGTTGTCCTCCAGGCGGATGATGTCGAGCCGCTGGAATGTGTTCAGAATCTTCGGATTGTCGATGGTGTGTCCGGCAAATCCATATCCTGTCAGGTCGGCGCTGCGGAAGCCCTGGGCATACGACAGGTGTCCGTCGCCGAAGATGCCTCCCTCGCTGTCGTATTCGTAGAACTCATTTTCTCTGATTCCCTCAAGTCCCGACGGCGGCGTTGCACCCGATTTGAAGAAATATTTGTCCTGCAGCGAGATGTAGCGGTATGTGTATATGCCGTTGGCGGCATCGTCGTCGCTGGCATAGTGCTTGTAGTAATAGCCGTATAGGTCGGTGCCGTCGGGCAGTTGCACCGGTCTGATGTCCTGGTGGGAGATGGTGATATGTTCACTGTCCTTGTTGTCGCCGACAAGTACAAGCGTGTTGCCGCAGAATCCAGCCGTAGAGCCGCCGGGCAACAAGTTAAGATCATCGCCGTTGCCGTTGGCGATTATGGCATAGTCGAGATTGTATTTGTCGGTTAGTTTCAGCACGGTTGTGTTGTTGGCTAATACCGAGCCTTGAGCCACCGAATATCCGCCGCCATAGACAGCCTCGTCAATGGTGATGTTGACGTTTTCCCAGCCCACCGACGGTGCGGCGGAAACTATCTTCTTGAAGTAGTGGGCGCGGTTTGCGTCGGTAATCGTGTCGCGCATGCCGTTGCCGTTGTCGATAGCCACGATGTCTTCGTAGACGCCCTGCGATATCCACTCGTCATTAAGCAGATATATGTGCTGCTTGATGGCAGGTGTCTTTTCCTTTCCGTTGTCGTTCTCAACTCCAAGATTCTTCCGGTCGGCGCGTTTAAGCTCATATCTGCCTCGGACATGGTTTTGGGGGTTGGTCGAGTAGTAGGTTGGATATCCCACAATCACCTGAGTGGAGCCATACACATAGCCCGAATACGAGCCGCCCGTGACGGCGCGGAATATGTGGCCGTTGAGCATCTTGATAGTCGAGTAGCCCACCACGTTGCCCTGCTGGCCTCCGCCGTAGATGAAGTTGGCAGAGACGCCCAGACCTTCCGGATTGCTGTCGGGGTCGACCACGCCGCAAGGCAGAAACTTGTTGCCGTCCATTTTTGGCTCGGAGCATTTCACCGATTCGCCGATTGTCACGTTTGCGATTCCGTAGATGTAGCTTTCCATACCGTATCCGGCGCCATAAACGTTGAGTGCGGAATATTCGGCAGCCTTGACCAGCAGCTCGTTCGACTTCTCCAGTTTGTCCTTGTCCTTTCCAGCCAGCATGTCGCTCTGCAGGTTGATGAGGACGTCGCCAATGATTGTTCCGCTTTTGAAGCATCCGCCATACACATTTCCGCCGACGTATGCGCCGTTTTTCTCTTTAGGCATAAACTTGTTGCGGATGTTGAGTTTGATGAACGGATATTCAGAGTCGGCATCGCCGAGCAGATATCCGCCCCTGTGCTTGGCCTTGCCCTTGTAGTCGTAGTTGGTATTGTTGCATCCGCCCACAATCTTGTCGGTTATAGTCAGTCCCTCAGGGAATGTGTATTCAAGCACATTTCCTATTTTTCCGCTTGTCTTCGGCAACACGTTCATATTACCGCGGTTTCCGCCGCAGCAGAACGTGCCGATAACGCAGTCGGTCAGCCCCTCTCCGGTCTCGCTGCCGTTCCATTTGAGCGAGCCTTGTATGTCGGTCTCCACCGGTTGGAAGTAGAGGTCGAGTAGGTACGGATACACAATCGGACGTTTGCTTTTTTCCGTAGGGAGATACACTGTGCTGATGTTTGCGTTTTCGGAGTCGTTGATCCAGTCGATAGGCTCAGCAAAATCCAGCTCCTGAGTGTAGTCGTTGATGTCGCCGTTCAGCTTCTGGAACATATTCATGAAGTCGTTGTCCTCCGACGTCACAAACAGCTCCTCGCCGTTGCATCCCATAAACACGCCGCCGATACGTACGTGGTTCCCGATGTTGACGCTGATGTCGCCGGCAGACTTGTCGGTATCTTCCGACGCCCCGTAGGCAAGCAGTTTCTGCACGGTTGCTGAGTTGCCGCCGCCATACACGTTTCCGTCGATGCGTACCGTGTCGGATGTCGACACACCCTGGATGTTGATGCTCACTTTGTTGGTCAGCGGACGCCATGAGTTGATGTTCACCATCTTCACCGCGTCGCTTGTGGCTCTGGACTGCGTCATGTTCTCGCGCATAGGCACGGTGTAGACCAACGGCACCGTCTCGGAGTCGGGGTCGTTGGGATTGATGGGATAATACTCGTTGACCGTCACATTCTTGTTTCCGTTTCGGTCGGTGGCATACAGGTAGTTTCCGTTGCCTGCGCCATACACGTCGCCAAACAGATGGCCGCCGTAGATGTTGATGGTGGTTCCTGTGCCGCCGTTGTCCATGAAGTAGCCATTCTTGTTCAGTCCCACGTTGACATATCCCGACACGTCGTTGCCGCCATACACGTTGCCATGAATGAAAATGTCGGCATTGCTGTAGGTATGGGGACTTGTAGCCGGCTTGTTGTCGCCAATTCTCACAGTCGTGCTCTTAAGCACATCGCCCATAAATCCGCCTCCGAAAATGTCGTGGCAGTCGATGGCCTTCAGCTCCACGTCGGTTGAGTTGACTGAACTGTAGGTGCCTCCTCCGAACACACGACGGCAGAATACGCCACCGGAGCCCACGATGTGCGTGTCGCCGACCACTTTGCCGGAATATCCGCCACCGATGATGTCCATCACCGAGTAGCCGTTGAAAAAGTGCTTGTATTCCTCGCCTTTCACGATGTCGATGCCTTCGAGGATGCTTCCTCGTCCTTCCATTTCCACGTTCACATACGTGTCGCCCATCATGATGGCATTTTCGCCGAATCCTCCGCCGAACACGCTGAATTGCGGTGTGCCGATTTTTTCGTAGATTTCTTTCCACTCAATGCTTTCAAAGAAATTCTTGCCGGTGTCACGTCCAGCCACCATCTCTGTGCTGTTGTAAAGGAGTCCCTTTGTCATGGTGAGATAGGAGTTGTTGCCCACAACGCATGCTATGTTTCCGCCACCGTAAATATTGTGGTCCACTTTGAACTTACGTGCTTTAGGGTCGTACTGCGGAGAGTAAATCGTTCCGTCTACGATGCTGGCAGGACTCCATGTGCGTGCCTGCACATCCCATAATGCATGTGCCTGCACATTGCCTCCAAGAATCAGCAGGTTGGTGTTGCCGGTTACGTCGGCAGATGTCACCGCCACGCTTTCGCTGCTATTCTCAGTAATGGTTTCGACGCTTCCCAGACCACCTCCGTGAGCGCTTTGTCCAAACCATCCGTCGTAGATTGTCAGCAGGGTGTTGCCATACACTGTGCCGTTCTGGCAGCCGCCATAGATGCGTTCCATGAGAGTGGGGTAGTTGTCGATGTCAACGGGATGCACCATGTTGGCGTCATCGTTTGGAGAGAGATATTCTTTCGTTGCGTCGTCCCAATAGGGGTAGTGCATCACCGGGCGGTCGATGATGAGGCACGAGTTGCCGTAAACGCCTCCGAGACTCTTGCTGTCGGCACACTCCCTGACAGAACGTCCTCTGCCGCCTGCAAACACCTGCGACATCAAGGATCCGCCACGGATGTTTACGAGAGTGGTGCGGTTTGTCGGGGATAGATAGTTGTCGCGGGTGAACACCGCAGCGTCGGCTTTTTTGCTGCCTACATTCGCCAAGTCACCGCCGCCGTAGACTCTGCCGAATATCAATGTGCGTTCAATCAGTCCGAGGCCATTGCGGTATTTGAACATTTTGCCATAGATGTGCACTTCGGTTTTCTCTACATGCGCCATGTCCGGGAAATCGATGAATCCGCCGTTCTTTTTTACAGACTCCACACCGGAACCTCCTCCGTAGACACTATGGTTGACATCGCCTCCTTTGATGAAAACCATCGACTTGCCTTTCACCGAACCGAAGTCGTAGCCGCTGCCGTCGGTGTAGTCGCCGTAGGGCAGCGCTCCCAAACCAGCGCCAAAGATGTCGTGGCAGCCAAGTTGGCAGTCGGTTTCCACGTATGTGTCGCCCGTTACATATCCGGCATATCCGCCGCCATGAATCTGAAGCAGCACGAGTCCGGGCTCACCGATTTTCCAAGCCAGACGGCTGATGTGGTAACGGCGGAATATGTTTGGATCGCTCTCGCCGCCATCATAACTTCCGAAATAGAGTTTCTTGTCTTCCTTCGACAACTTGAGATAGTCGTTGTAGATGTCATCTTCAAGGTCGAGATATGTTTTAAAGTCTTTGTTTTGATAGAGATAGCGGTATTTTATGCCGTTGATTGTTAATAAGCCGTCGTCGTCAAATTTTGCTCCTGGCTGCGCATAGACTTCGGTCTTTCCGACAGAAGTGTTGACACCATACCCCGCGCCGAACACTGAGAATGAAGGGTTGGAAACGTATATGCTGTTCAGAAACCAGCAGAGCCCCTGCAGAGTGGTGTTTTCAAACATACTGATGGTTTTCCCCTTTGAGTCCTTTATGTCGTCGAGGGGGGAGTGGTTGATTATGACCACTGATTTGCCTGTGTTGGCAACAGAGGCGGAGCCGACATGGCAAGCCCTGTTTCCTCCGCCAAAGATGTTGTAGCTGTTGGTGAAGGTGAATCTGTCCAGATCGAAGAATTTCTTAGTGTTCTCATTGTTTCTGATACGGTCGATGGCATTCTGTGCAAGAGGGTCGCCGATGTTGTCTAACGACGTTGCCCTGTCAATGGCATAGGCAATCTTTCGGAATTCGTTATGGTCGCTGCAGATGGGGCTGCTGTCTGACTCGGCGTCAAGCCATGTCGTGATGTTGCCGTTGCTGTCTGCTTTGCGGTTCCATATCCATGAACCTCCGTCGATTTGCACCTTTGTGTTGCCAAGGATGTCGGCATACGTGCCGGTGTCGGCTATGTCCTTCTTGCCGAGCACCTCCTTGTCGACAGTCAGCTCGCTGTCGATGTAAATGTCGCCATATCCTCCGCCATACACGTTCTTGCCCAGCATTCCGCCCTCGATGTGCACAAGCGTGTTGCCGTCGACCGTTCCGTATTCGCAACCGCCGTAGATGTCGCCCCAAACGCATGGCACCACATTGTCGATGCCGCTGTCAACGCCCGGATTGCTGTTGACCACGTGTACAAGCGTGTTGCCGTTGATGCGGCCGATGTTGTAGTATTGGTTTGCTTCAGCCTTTTTGCAGCCCACACCTCCGCCATACACGTTTCCAAAAATGTTGCCGCCGCGGATGTTGACAAACGACCGGTAGCCCTCGGCTTTGTAGCTGATGAATGAGCCGTCGGCTTGGTTGAGCGTCGAAGCGCTTGTCAGCAAGTCGGGCGAGTAGTAGTCGGAAGGTTTCATCTCTTGGTAAATGCCCACATTGGCATTGTCGCCGCCGCCGTACACGTTGCCGTAGATATTGGCGTTGTCGGCAACCTCCACCATGGTTGTGCCGATGACACGCGCCACGGTTATGAAGTGGGTTGAAGAGGCTGTCTCAGGCTTCAGTCCGGCACTTCCTCCAAACACGTCGCCGTGGGTGAAGGCACCGCGCATATATACCTCCGTGTTGCCGCCAATCTGACCTGTGGTGTTGTCCTCGGTCGACGCGATGTCGCCGAAGCCGCCGCCAAACACACGGCGGATAAACGTTTTTCCGTCGACAGTGACTTTGGTGTTGCCAGCCACAGTGCCGGCATATCCGCCGCCCAACACAGCCCATACGGTGAAGTTGGGCGCTCCCATTGAATTGTCGAACGAAGGAGCGTTTGGGTCAATATTGCCGTCGTGGCCAGGGCCGTTTTTGCCATAGTCGCCGTCAACGTTGACGGTTACATCGGTGCTGCCAACGGTCGTCAGCCGTCCGTATCCGCCGCCGAAGACACTGAAGTGCGGATTCTCGTTGTCGGTGTACGACTGTTTCCATTCGTCGGTTATCAGCAGTTCGTAAGGCGTCATGCCTTTCTGCATCATCACGGTGGCAAGGCCGGTGCCGTCGGCAGGGGTTGTTGTCACATTGCCGTCGGCGTCTTTGTATGTGCCCACGTTGCAGGCAAGATTGCCGCCGCCATAGATGTTGTGGGGATTCAGGAACTTGCCGTCGGCATAGAATTTTGATTTTTCGTATACAGTGTCCTCCGTGGCAGGCTCGTCGCCGGCGTCGTCGATGTCGGGGTCCCAGATGTAGAATATGTTTTCAACCGGATCCCACATCTTGAACCATATCACATTAATCGAGAAGCTGTCGTCAATCGGACCGTGGCCTACGTTTTGTGTGCCGCCCTCGTCCTGCGCCAGGGTCACGTTGGTGTTGCCGAGCACGTCGGCTGAAGTGACCGTGCCGTCGGTGATGTCGCCGTTTCCGCCTCCGAACACCTCTCCGGCGATGTTTCCGGCATAAATGTTGACATGCGTGTCGTTGGCAACCTGTGCAAGATTGCCGCCGCCGAAGATGTCGCCGTAAATGAAAGGAGCCTGCTGTGTGCTGCCCGCGAACGACACGTTGGCGTTGCCGGCAACCAGACCCACCAGCTCAGGATGCTGCGTGAAGCCGTCGCCGGCAGCAAACGCTTGCGAGGCTGGGCGCAGACGGCGACCGTTGCCGCCGGCAAACACCGAGCCGCGGATGTCGGCGCTGTCGCCGATGACAACGTTTGTGGCGTTGCCGTCAAACTCAACAATCGCCATGTCGCCTCCGCCATAGATGTTTTTGTAGAAAGTGCCGCCCATGATGTTCACGCTCGACTGTCCGTAGAGGCGAGCCATGTCGGAAAGCGTCTCGACGTTGGAAGTGCCCATCTCCTTGGCGTCAGCCACACCGTATCCGCCGCCGAACACCGGGCAGTAGAAAATGCCGCCGTTGATGTTCAGCTCCACGTTGCCATAGGTCTTGCCGAGGGCTTTGTAGTTGCCGGAATTGCCGCCGTAGGGGTTCTGCGAATAGAAAAAGTCAGTGCCACGTCCGCCGGCGAAAATGCCGTTGGTGCAATGAAACTCACCGCCGTTGATGGTGATCGACGCCACTGTGGCGCCAACCTTTCCGTAGACATTGCCTCCGCATTTGTTTGGAGTGGCGGCGGTGCTCGACCATAAGCCTTTGCTCATAAAACCGCTTCCTCCGCCATAGATACCGTCGATAGGGTCGGTGGTAGAGCCGAACTCTCCACCGTTGATTACAATCTTGGTGTTGGTGTTGGTTGGGTCGACATCTGTGAACGACTCGAAATCATCGTTGTTGTAGCAGTGATACGTCACCAGACGATCCTTTGCAACGGCATACGGACCGTAGAGCATAACGTCGCCCGATTCATTCCAATAGGCGATGCTTTTATCGGGAGTGTGGCTGTCGGCATTGTCGTCGCCTTCGCCGATGCCGTTCATACCGCCTGCGCCAGCACCGTAGATTCCGCAGAAGATGTTGTCTTTCTTAGTGTTGCCGGCAGGCAGAATCTCGAATAAGCCGCCGTTGATGGTTATTGTGCTGTAGCCATAGAACGGGTTGTTGACAATCACGTTGCCGGTGTGTCCACGACCGGTGCTGCCGCCATACATCTCGGTGACAATCACGCGGTTGTCGATCCATTCGTCGTTGTTGTGTTTTGAAGACGCTGGGTCGAGCAAGATGTTTGCACGTCCCATATAGGTGTTGTTTGGCACGTAGTAGTCAGTGCCGTTGTAGGGGAGGATGAAGTCGCGCTGCGCACCCAGTGAACCGTTTACGACACGCGCCACCTTTCCGCTTCTGATTATTATGTCGACATCCGCATACATGGCACCCTCGTGGCTTCCGGCGAGAATGATACCGGCATCGTAGTCGCTCTTGCGTTTGCTTGTTTCTCCCTTGATTTTCCTTTCCGGGTTGTGGGCATCGTTCCATTTGCGGTCGATGTCCATCTCGATTGTGCACTTTATCGGCAAGTTTGGAGTTCCCATCACTCCATTGTAGTCTTTCTCAGACGATGTCTGACGTCCGCCCGCGCTGATTGCGGAGTAAAAACCGGATTTGATTGATATTTTGAAACCCTCCTTGCCGTGAGGCATCGACTGCTCGAAATCGGAGATGCTCTTCTTGTTGCTCAGCGGGAAGAAACGTCCGTCGTTGTTGAAACCGCCGAAGATATGGAATGCAGTGGTCACAGCGCCGTCGATGGTGCCGTAGTCAGGCGAGTTCTGCCCGAAACCGGTCATCTGTATGCCTTCGCCCATCTCAAGGTTGTTGTACTGGCAGTAGATAATCTTGTAGAAATCACCGCCGTTGTTTGTCACAGGGTCGTTGTTGAATGTGATGTATTCAAATCGAGTGTCGCCCCAGATCGGCAGACCCTTTTCGGCACCATAAATCTCGATAGTGCCCTTGTAGTCGGTGCCGTCCCAGTCGCCCGTGATGGTGGCGTTGCGGAAAAGAGTGGACTCTCCCTTTGCTTTAGCCCATTCGTCAAACTTCAGAATGCTTTTGCCTCTGTTGTTGCTGGTGATGTTGAAACCCGTGTATTGATTGTTGGTCACGTCGGCATGGCTTGTGCCCATCAGCACGATGATGTTTTCATCCCAAGTACCCGTCTTGGCGAGCTTGCTGTAGGCGCCTTTCCACGTCTTCATTGCCTGTGTCGGGGAGTAGCCCCACTCCTCGTCGTCGTTGTCTTCGCCCTGTGCGTAGGTTGTGCCGTTGATGCTCACCGCCTCAGGACATAGGTACACCACGATAGTCACTTTGATGTTTTTGTGGAAAATGATGTTGCCACCGCTCTTTACGGTAACCGTACAGTTGTATTGGTTCTTGTTGGTGGCAGTTTCCGGACGTACAAACTCGTTGGACGTTTCCGACAGCAAGGTTTCTTTGTCGTGCCATTCGTATGTGATGTCGAGCCCGAGTTCGTCGTTTGTGAAATGCTCTTTCGTGTCGTTTTTCACATTAACGATGTATGTGCCCGGCTTGGTGTCGTAGTCGAGTTCGGCAGTGATGCCGATAGCCTCGACGAGTACGGTGTTGGTGCGCTGGCTGCCGTCGACGGTCATGGCGTAGACATACTGGGAGTAGGTTTGTCGAGGCAGGGTGAACGGGTTGCAGGCAGTGCTGTTTACCTTTTCGCCCTCAGTGTTGTCGGTCGATGCATACCAGTTGTAGACATCGGAAGTGGTTTCTCCGTCTTCTGTTGTCACGGTGAGCACATCGCTCGTGCCGCGCTCCGCCTTCAGGGCAATCGAGCTGAAAGAGAACCGTTTGGAAGAGTTTGAATATAACCACGGCCTCTTGTCGAGGTTGTTTTGGTTGATGTACAGGTTGTTGAGCCCGGCAAACGTCTTTCCGAACGGCTCTCCTGTGGTTGCGTCGGTTGCCGAAATGTCTTTTTCAACGCCGTATTGGTTGTAGGCGTAGGTGTCGGCAGCCTTGTTGGCAGGAGTGTAGTACCATGTATCCTTCACCTTGCTTGCAAAGTTGTCGGCGGCTATAAACGCCATCACGCTGGCTTTTTTGCATTGGGTGGTGTTGGCGCTTGTCTTCAAGCCGGCACCGTGCACATAGATGTTTCTTGGCCATACGACATAGCCTGTTTGGTTGGCAAGTTTGCTTGCCGCACCGAAACCGCATGAAATTGTCACTTGTCCTTCCACACCGTTGAGTGCAGCGTTCCGGAACACATCAATCTCCGTGTCTGCGGAGATGTTGAATATTCTCAGACTCACGAAGTTGTTCAGATATCCGGCTATACCTCCAATTCTGAATTTGGTCTTTGTCGAGAAACTCTCGTTGTTGTCGGTGATTTTTGAGTTGCGGATTATGATGTTGCTGAGTTCCGCGTTCTGGGTCATGTCGGCAACCACAATGCCCATCTTTACCGTGTAGTTGGCGTTGTTGAGAGGCATGTGTGCCTCGAGCTTCTCTATCAAGGCGTTGTCGATGATGAGGTTTGTGACAGCCGCATATTCATGCTCGTTGTTGCCCTTGCCGTTGAGTCGGGCGAACAGACCCCACGAAGCCTCTTTGGCTGTGTTGAAGCTCCATTTGATGAGCAAGTTGCTGACGGAGTGTCCATCGCCGTCAAACTTTCCGGCGAAGAAATGTCCGTCGGAAGCCTTCGCGATGCCTTGAGCTGTGCCGATAGGAGTCCACAGACCCTTGCTTAGGTCGATGTCCTTGGTGAGTTTGAAATATTTCTGAGAAAACATTTGTAGCTCGGTGCCGTTGTTCACTTCATGCGCCAGTCTTGCCAATTCCAAGTCGTTGCTGATGAGGTAGGGCTTTTCCTTAGAGCCGTCGCCCTCGGTGCCGTCGGGATATAGCTGGTAAGAGTCGGCATAGAAATGGTTGCCGTCGTAGTCCACGCCATAGGCTTTCGGCTCGATGCTGAAAGCGATGGTCTGCGATGTGTTGTCGGCAGACGTGATTGTCACATCGCCGCTCCGAGTCTTGTTGGTCAGCGGCAGCGTGATGGTCTGTCCGCTGTCGGAAATGCCGTCGGTGACACTCTTTGAGTCCACGTTCCATGCAAATGTGCTTCCGGCAGGGATGTCGGCGGAAACGATGGAATAAGCCACCGTGCCGTTTTTGAAATCCCATGAGGCTTTAATGTCGTTGCTGCTTAATCCTTGAGCCATGGCCAGATTGACTCCGGCAATCATGAGCATGAGCAGAGAGAAAAAAACTCGTGATATGCTATGTGTTGAATGTTTTCTCATTTTCCAAACACTTTATTGTCGTTATCTATTGTTAGTCTATCAATAATTGACCCGTATAGGCATCCTCGTCGGCAAGTACATACAGGTAGCGTGGCTGTATGAGGATGCGTATTGGGTTTATCATCGCAGTCTTGCCTGTTGTGAGGCTGCTGAAATTATCCTTGTTGATGGTTATCCCGGATGTTACGTCCTTTCGGGTGACGATGGTGGAACCGTCCTCCGCTATGAATTCCACGTCGTATTTGACGTTGATGACAGGCAGGAATTTGGCATCGGGTATGGTGTAGATGTCGGCACCCCATTGCGTGTAGCCGGCAGATGTGACAATGACGGTCTGGGTGTTGTCGTCGTAGTCCGCGGAGCCGTAGCCTTTGTAGGCAATAGGGAATGGTGTCTCTACAAACGACTGACGTTTGATGTCGCTCCATGTTATTGCAGAGGCAGACCAACTTTTTGATGTTGTATTCCAGACGTAGGAACGCGATATTGTGCACGATGTGGAGAAGCTGCCTGAAAGCGTCACGCTCTTGATGCGGAAGTGGCGGATGGCGTTCATCTTGGTGCCGAGCATGAAGAGCAGCTTGTAGCCGGTGAGTGTCTGGTCGAATTTCAGACTGACCGTTCCGCCTCCGTTGCTATCGGAAATGGCTCCTTTGCTGCTCGGGACGGCGCAGATGATCGGCGCCGCCTTTGTGTCGTAGATTACCGGCACAGGGTTGCCGCCGTCGCTCATGGCGAACGGAAACGAGAGGGTATATGTGTTGTTGGCGGTGCGCAAAAGAGCGGCGCCGCCTGTATATGGCATATATGCGAAGAAGTCGAACGACGAAGCCTTGGTGTATTCAGTCCAGCGCTTCTTTGTCGCAGTGTCCCAGCCGTATGTCGCTACGTTGTAGGTGGCAGTTTCATTGTTGAATATGGTGTTTGCAGCCGACGCATAGCGTTTCGGCATGTCGTAGTATCCGAACGTGCCCATCGTTGCGGGATGGCGCGTAGGGTCGTAGGCCTCGTAGGGGTTGGCGCGTGTCGCTGTTTTTTGCGGTTGCGCCGAGAATGAGATGTATCCGTGGTTGTCGGCTTGCTGTATGGGCATGTCGGAACCCTCGCAGGCAGAAAGCGTTGCGAGAAGCGCGATAGCGGTTATTTTTGAGATATGTTTCATTCTTGTAGTCAATTCTTTTTACCAGTCTTCAGTGCCTGAGCCGTTGTTTTTTATGTCGGCACCGGGAAGCCATTGCTCCACCATCAAATCGTTGAAAGAGATGCTGTCGCCAGTGTCGGACAATTTGAAAATGTATGTGTATTGGCAGCCCGCCTTCCACTGCATGTATTGCGCCGGGACTGTAGCCGACACCGTTTTTCCGCCAATGTTGATGGTTATGGTGTATGCTCCCTGTTCGTAGGGGATGTTGGCGAGTGGCGGCACGTAGTACCATTTATTGTAGAGAGTAGGGTCTTTGAGGATGTGTATCTGGTCGCCAGCCTCCTCGTAGGGAGTGGTGAGGACCAGGAGTCCGGACGCATCAGCCGCTTCCGACTTCGACATCGTGAGAGTCGGAAATGTGCCGACCGGAATTCCGGTGAGCGGATAGGCGGCGTCGATGGTGCCGCGGAGAGGGGTGTCGGCATTTGCCGGGGTGTCGACGAAACGGCTGTCGCGGAACTTGATGTTGCTTATCGCAACGTTGGTCGTTCCGTCAGGATAGGTGAAGCGGAAGCGCACCTTTGCGATTATCGGCGCGAAAGTCAGAGTGACACACGACCCGTATGCCGGCGACGTCGACGAAGGGTAGGCAAGCCAAAGGCGGCTTGCGTATGGTGTTGAAGTAGCGGTTGCTGCTTCAGAATATTCAAAATTAAAAGACAAGGTAGCGGTAGCGTTGTCGCCCGAGCTGACCGAAGTCTTTACATCTGGATTGAAGGGACTGTATGCGAAAAAGCGGTAGCTCGTTGCCGAGTAGTCCCAATATTTTATTGTTTGCAGGGTGGCAGTTATAGGATTTTCAATGCCAGCATATTCCCAGTCGGCAGTGTTTGTCGTAGAGCTGCCGGCAGAGCCCTGATTGTATGACATTTTATATCCGTCCATCACAATTTGCGGCGATGACGGGTTCGGGGAGTTTGTTGTGGTTTTATATCCCCATGTGCGGAACGTCTGGAAGATAGTCTCGAGACCGTTGCCCGCTGCTTTTGTTTTTGCATCCTGCCAGTTGTTGTTAGTGCTGCTGAAGGCGATGCTTGTCTGTGTATTGTCCGGTTCGGGCACTATTGGTTCGTCCGGCTCGGATTGCGAGCAGGAGAATAGGGAAAGTCCCAACAGAGGAAATATTAGGATGCGATGTTTCTGCATGTCTTCTTGTTTTTTTTAAAGACGGGCGGGGGAGAAACCCCCGTCCGACATATAAATGTGTCCGAGGCGTGTGAAAACACACCTCAGACACAATGTTTTTAGTCAGAATCCAAGGCGTGAGCCATGGAAAAAGAATTATTATTTGACAACGTTGACAACTTTGACAATCTTGTATGACTTTTTGGTTCCATTGTCGTATTCAACAGCGTAGTATGTTTCTTTAGCCGGGTCGGTGACAGTACCTGTCCACTTGAGGGCATTTACGTTGAGAGTGTAGCCAGGACCTGCCGGAACAGAAGTGACTTCAGAGGCAACACCTGTTGTTTCTGTCACAACCATCTTCTTGCCAGCGTAGTCGGTAACAGTCCAAGTCTTTTTAGCAGTGTCGTTTGTTCCTTTCACGAGAGCGTTGGCAACACTTGCCTCGTTGATTGTCTGAGTGGCACCGTCTTCGAGAGTTACGGTGTACAATTTCTGAGGAGCTACAGTAGCGCCGGCAGAATATACAGTTGCATAGATGTCGGTGCCGTTAACATATTCGTTGCCGTTGGTAGTCACCTTGTTGTCCTTGTAGCCGTATGTAGTGAAGCTGTTGTCAGAAACAGTGGTGATTGTTTCCTGGAGACCGTTTGCCTCGTCGTCAACAACAACGGCGTCGAATGAAATGGCTGTCAAACCAGGTTTTGTGCCTGTGCCGCCGGTAGAACCGTTGGTGTCCTGAGAAATCTTGAAGATGTAAGTGTAGGCGTAACCAGACTTCCATTCAGTGTATTCGGCAGGAACGGTTGCAGTGGCACCCTTCACGTTGATTGTCTCTTTAGAACCGTCGACAGAAGTGAGCTTGTAGTCGATGCGCAGAGTGATGGCGCTTGCCGCACCTTCCGACGGAAGCACGTTCTGATAGCCGGCGCCGCAGTAAGAAGGCTCCGCTGCATTCTGGCTGAGGTAAGTTTTACCTGCAGGAATCGTGCCTTCGGCCTGGTTGTTGTAGTTGACAGCGCCGAATCCTTTATGATTCAATACGCCAGTCTCACCTGCAGTTGTTGATTTAGTGAATCTTACGTGAGCCTTGTTGTAGTCTTTCTCAGCAGCGTGGTCGATACCTGTTGTAGGGAAGAACACTGTCAATGTGCCGGAGTTGTTGAATTCTCCGATGAGTGTGCCTTCCGTGTTGTCGGTTGTGGTGCTTGTAGGGTCGGTATAGAACTTCACGTCGCTGATCACATAACCTGGGACAATCTCGAAGAGAGCCATGCGCACCTTGCTGGCAAGGTGGCGGAAGGACATTGATACAGAAGTCTTGTTGTAGTCTTTCTCTTGAACAGTCTTCATGTCGGAAATGTAGCACTCGCTGAGAGTGTTTACGTCGCCGGTGAGAGTGTAGGCGGCAGTGGCGAGATTGGCTTTGTCAACGTGTGTCGGAGTGGCGTATTTTGACGCCGCATCTTTTTTACCCATTGAGAATGCGATGAAATCGTAGGATGCGCAAGAGTGGTCCCAATACTTGATGGTCTGCTGCGATGCTCCGCTCTGTGCGAGAGAAGCGGCAGGGTTGGTGCCCTTTACTTCCATGTTTTGATTTACATATTCCCAACCTGCTCTGTTTGACTCTGTAGAGAATGCTGAACCGTCTTTGAAGTTCACGTTGTAGTGGTCGAATGCATAATTTACGTTGTTGGCTGCGTCTGTCTTGCTGCCTTTGAAACCGACAACTACAAAGTTGTTTTCGAGAAGTTCTGCGGCTGCGTTGCCCTTTGTTGTGGCGCGTGTGATTTTGCCCGTGTCGCCACCGAAGTTGATTGCGGAGGTGGCTCCATTTTGCTCATTTCCCTGAATTTCTCCCAAGAAATCGTCGCTTGAGCAGCTGGCGAGAGCCAATGCCGAAGCGGCTGCGATAAAAAACTTGTTCATAAATTAAAAAATTAAAATAGTTCGTATTGTTTATTATATATTAAATTTATTGTTGATTACATGTCGAATATCCATTCTTTCTCTTCGTAGTCCTCCACCACAGCATCGAAGCCGGAGCCTCCGGACCGGTTGGGAACAGGCACCTTGTCCATGTCGAGCTCCACCGTGATTACCCCTCCCCGGAACAGCCGTCGCGCCTGGTCGGTGACGTCAAACACGAACGTGGAGTCTTTGCCGTTGTAGAACTGCATTTTCACGTCAATATAGTGGCGGTTGTTAAGGTCGGCATTCCTCACTTTCTGCAGCGATTCCAGATATGCTCGCGCGTCAAGTTTGCTCGGGTTTAGTTTCGGGATGCCGAAAGTAAGCACCTTTCCGCCTATCACGTCGACCTTGTCGCCGTTCTTGTCGGCAACGTCCTGCTTCATCCGCATGAAGAAGTTCACGGTGATGGCGTCAGCCCCCGTCACGCCTGTGTTGAGGTTTACGGAGCGAGCCATGCCGCTTAGATTGGCGTTCCCCTCTACGGCTGTCACCTTTCTGCCGTTGTGGTCGTTGTTGCGCAGAATCACTTGTACCAAATAGATGTAGGTCACTGGCTGCAGCTCCATCTCGAGCTGCCGTACCCAGCAGTTGCGGTTCTCGTCGAACGTGAATCCGTCCAGATTCTTATTTATCTCAATTCCTCCATGGTATCCGGCAAACAGCTCCTCCGGCTGATAGAAGGAGCGCGTGAACTGCGGCGAGTTGTAGAGCGCCGGGTATATTGTCTGTCCGGTGTAAGCTGTGACGTGGTCGTAGGTGGTGTTTTCGTCGATACGCACACTCTGTACCCCGTCTGGAGTGTTGATGTTGTTCCAGGCAAGAATGTCCCAAAAACCGAAATCGTATTTGGCTTGGAGGTGGTTGCCGACGATTGAGTGCCTGTAAGGGGCATTGTGGACACCGAACTGGACGTTGCCGGTGAAATAGCGGCGCACCTCGAAGGCGTCAGGCTCTGTGTAGCCGATAGTGCCAAACATTTCCTTGTCGGTGTTGTCCCATCCGTAGATCCACTCCGCTTGCCAGTCGTATTCGGTGTCGTACTTGAAAATGTAGTTCCATATCACTTTCAAGTCGAGGTCGACGGTCGGTATCTCCATATCGATGTCGGCGCCGCCCTGGTGGAGATGGAGCTTAGGCTCGCGCACGCATCCCGTTGCGACAAGGCATAACAATGCAAAACACATGACGGCAGCCTTGTTGCAGGCTTTGCGGCTTGCATCAAGGATGATTCGTGATATGAGTTTTGTTATATTGCGCATTGTTGCTATGTTTTGTCTAATAGTTGATTGTCGTTTCTCGGTTTCTGAAACTTACGCCTTTCTTGTTGTTGCGTCTGTAGAGCAGGTCGTAGCTGAGCGTTATCTCCACCCTGGTAGGACCAAGCCATGAGAAGCGGTGCTGCCTCTTTTGGAAATCCTTGGCATCGCCGTACCACTTGTAGTAATATTGCTCTTTGTCGGTGTCGGGGTCTACGGGGCATTTCCACTGATAGGGGTCGTAGTTGGTGCTGAGATATCCAGCCTGCAGCCCGAACTCCAGCCGCCAATGTCCGGAACGCCCCAACGGAACGACATAGCCTATACCCAAACCAGCGCCCCAGCCTTCGCCTTCCCATCCGCGTTTCTCATCGAAGCAGATGTTGTATAGGTACGCGTGCGCGTATAGACTGAGGTATAAACCTCTGAAAGCCGCGCCTTCTCCCGGTTTGCGTTTGCTGATGTCGCCGCTGCGCAGATAGTAGCGGGTGTGCAGCTGATAGTTTCTGACCTGAAAATATTTATGCTCATCATAGTGCTGCCACCACGGGCAGTCGAAACTTGCACCATAGGTGAAATGACCATGAAGCGGATAATATTCCAACGCAACGTTTGGAATAGGGCAGAAGCGGTCGTAGCCCGGCATGTAGGCAAAGTCAAACAGCACGTTTGTCTTCACGCTCAGCACCTCGCGACGCGGCAAAGCCGAGGCGGGTGTTGTCGCTGGGATGATGTATGCCGGTGTGATGTCGGCATTTTGGATGCGCAGATGGCAGTCGGCGACAGTTGCCGGAATGGTTGCTGCTATAGGTCGTGGAGCCAGGTCGTTGCTGTCGATGTTGGCAAGCCTTTTGTCAACGACAATTATTCTCACTGCGCGCAGTTTCGGGAAATATTCTTTCAGCAGGTAGCGCCATAGCTTGCCGCCGTCGTGCTGCTTCATAGCCGCCTTAAGACGTTGGGTGTCGTCGGCGTAGAGTGTGATTAAGGAGTCGACATCATGGAATTTGGCGTCGTGTTTCAGCATCATCATGGTGTAGAGCAGGTCGTAGTCCTCAGCCACAACGTCGTATTGGATGTGGTCGGTGCCGATGCCGTAGCTTCGAAGCAGAGCGTCGACCGATGCGCGACGTTGGTTTGCCAAACGACGGTTGTTGTCGTATGGACCTTCTGGAGAAGCGGCGGCACGTCCGAAAACAATACCCCTATCTCCCAGCCTTTGAAGCTCTGGGATAAGCACATCGGTAATCCATTCCCTGTCTTGGTCGCTGATGTTGATTCTATTTACAACAAATTTTATTGGGCGCGAATTTTGGATAAAGATGCTGTCGGCGGTTATTCCTTCAGCAGCCATATCCATTGCTAAACCAATAATTAGTGTAATTATCAGTCTGGTATATCTCACTCTTTTTTACCTGTTTCTATGCCACAAACACTGATTAAAGTTGGGAAGTATGGTGTCGTGGCAGACCTATATTAATCGTTAATGTGTTGGTTAAAATCTAACCTGCTTTTAGTAGCGGATGCAAATTTACAAAGAATACAAATACGGGGGGGGGAAATCTAAACCTAAAATCCGCAAGCAATCTCAAT
>UMGJ01071365.1_pt1 | contig 23724 bp, 17 predicted proteins | sample 1965221 | NCBI WGS metagenome assembly UMGJ01 (sample SAMEA4836067, study PRJEB28245) | human gut metagenome | biome: gut microbiome; material: fecal sample | place: Denmark | collected 2008
TTTCGATTTTCGTGAAATAGTGGTAAATATGCGAACAGAGACGGAGTATATGATATATATCATTTGTAGATATGTCCCTATGCTATATATTTGTGCCAAAATTGTCGATTGGAAGCGGGAAAATGGCGAAAATGGAGGAAAAAACGAATTTTTTGAAAAAAAGTTGCCGGAAAATTTGTGGATTCAAAAAATAGTCGTACCTTTGCAACGCTTTCGGAAACAAACGGGTGTTTAGCTCAGCTGGTTCAGAGCATCTGCCTTACAAGCAGAGGGTCGGCGGTTCGAATCCGTCAACACCCACCCAGAGGAATCGACAGAAAAGTCGGTTCCTTTTTTGTTTATCTACTAAACTATTTTATACTCGCGATGAGACCCAACTCAATCAAGACAATCCTAATGGCGGCGTCAGTGGCTCTGGCGTCGACAGCCGTGGCTCAGACCACTACGCTGACCCTTGACGATGCTGTGCGTATAGCCCTATCCGACAACCCGACGGTGAAGGTTGCCGACAGTGAAATCACCAAGCAGGAGTATGCCAAGAAAGGCACGCTCGCCAGCCTTATGCCAACCCTCGACTTCTCAGCTGGCTACAACCGCACGTTGAAGAAGCAAGTGATGTATATGGGCGACATGAAAGGATTCGGTGGCGGCTCTTCGGAAGGCTCGGAAGCCGCGTCGGCGATGCGCGACGGCATCAAGGTGGGTATGGACAATACGTGGTCGGCAGGCTTTGCGCTCTCGTTGCCACTTGTCAACGCCCAACTGTGGAAACAGCTGAGCATCTCTGCCGACGATGTTGAGCTTGCGGTGGAAAAGTCGCGACAGTCGCGCATCTCCATGGTGTCGCAGGTGAAGCAGGCATACTATGCCGTGATGCTCGCCGAGGCAAGCCGCGACGCACTCAAGGAAAACTATGACAACGCAAAGAAGAAATATGACGACATCAACCAGAAATACCAGCAGGGGCTGTCGTCGGAATACGACCTTATCCGCGCCGACGTCGCGGTGAAAAATGTGGAGCCAAGTCTGTTTGACGCCGAAAATTCCATTGTGCTTGCCAAATGGCGCCTGAAAGCGCTTATCGGAGTGGATCTCGACATGAGCATCGATTGCACAGGGTCGCTCAACGACTATACCGACCGCCTTTATGACGGCTATATGAAGGTAGACACCACGATGCTTGCCCAAAACTCATCGTTGCGGCAAATCGACCTGCAGCAGCGGCAGCTGCTCAAGTCGCGCGACGTGGCGAAGTCCGCTTATTATCCGACGCTCAACCTGTCGTTCGCATACCAATGGAACGCGATGGCAAACGATTTCCGCTTCAAGGACTATCGTTGGAATCCGTATTCAACGCTCGGACTGTCGCTCAACATCCCGATTTTTTCCGGCGGACGACGCTACAACTCGTTGAAGCAGACAAAAGTGCAGATTGACCAACTTGCCCTCACGCGCCTCGACACCGAGCGCAACCTGATGGTGGGCGTGCGCCAGAGCGTCGACAAGATGCGCACAGGCATACGCCAGTATGAGTCGGCATGCAAAAGTGTCGACCAGGCGCGCAAGGGCTACGACATCGCCGTGAAGCGCTACGACACCGGCGCCGGCACGCTGCTCGAGGTCAACGACTCGCAGCTGGCGCTCACACAGTCGCAACTCAACCGCAGCCAGGCGGTCTACTCATATCTTGTGGCGCAGGCGCAGCTTGACGAGACTCTCGGCACGGAATACACTTACGAAAAATAAAACAGAACCCCAATGAATATCAAGACACTCAACAAGATTGCCATGACAATGGCTGTCGCCATCGCCGCTACGGCATGCTCCGGCGGCGACAAAGCCAAAGAGGAAAAGAAAGCCGCCGACGGCACAATGAATGTGGAGGTGGCAAAAACAGACTACCGCGAGGTGGACCAGGTCAATTCGTTCACAGGCACCGTGGAAGCCAACGTGACAAACAACATCGCCCCGCAGTCGCCTATGCGCATACGCAAGGTGTATGTGGAGGTGGGACAGCACGTGTCGGCAGGACAGAAACTTGCCGATATGGATCCTGCAAACCTCGACCAGGTGCGCCTGCAGATGGAAAACAACCATCTTGAGTTCAAGCGTGTGGACGAGCTGTTTAAAATCGGCGGATGCTCAAAGTCGGAATGGGACGCCAAAAAGATGGCATACGACATCTCGCGCCGCAACTATGAAAACCTTGCCGAGAACACGCGTCTCATCAGTCCTATCAGCGGCGTCGTGTCGCAGCGCAACTACGACAGCGGCGACATGTACAGCGGCGCCAGCCCGATTTTTGTGGTGGAGAAAATCCGCCCTGTCAAGATGAAGGTCAACGTCTCGGAGTCGCTCTTCACCAAGATAAAGAAAGGCATGAACGTAGACTTCACCCTCGATGTCTACGGCGACGAGGTGTTTACCGGCAAGGTCAATATCGTTTATCCGACCATTGACCCGTCGACCCGCACATTCACCGTCGAGCTTCTGATTGCCAATGCCGACGAGCGTGTGCGCCCGGGAATGTATGCCCGTGTCACTATCAATCACGGACGCGCCAAACACGTTGTGGTGCCCGACCGCGCCGTGCAGAAACTTGTAGGCTCTGGCGACCGCTATGTGTATGTTGTCAAGGGCGACAAGGCAGAGTACCGCAAAGTGGAGCTCGGACAGCGTCTCGACACCGAATATGAAATCCTCAGCGGAGTGAATCCCGGCGAAACGGTTGTCGTGGCTGGGCAGTCGCGTCTGAAAAACGGCGACAAAGTGAAGATTGTGAAGGAATAACAAAAGGATTGCCCTATGAGTATATATCAGACAGCCGTCAAGCGGCCAATCACAACAATCCTGATTTTCCTCGGCATCGCCATCTTCGGACTGTTCTCGTTGACGCGGTTGAGCATCGACCTCTATCCCGACATCGAGACCAACTCCATCATGGTGATGACCACCTATTCAGGTGCGAGCGCGGAGGACATAGAAACCAATGTCACGCGTCCGCTGGAAAATATGCTTAACGGCGTGAGCGACTTGAAGCACATCACGTCGCAGTCGAAGGAAAACATCTCCATCATCACGCTGACGTTTGAATACGGCATCGACATCGATGTGGCAACCAACGACGTGCGCGACAAACTCGACCGCGTCACCACGCTCCCCGACGGAGCGCAGAAGCCTATTCTGTTCAAGTTCGGCACCGACGACATCCCTATCCTCATCCTTTCCGTGTCGGCAAAGGAGAGCATGACGGGATTGTATAAGATTCTCGATGACCAGGTGGCAACGCCGCTGGCACGCGTGTCGGGCGTTGGCTCGGTCTCGATTTCCGGTATTCCCGACCGTGAGATACAGGTGCTTTGCGACCCTTACAAACTCGATGCCTATGGCATTTCGATAGAGCAGATAAGCCAAGTGCTTGCCGCCGAGAATCTCAATGTGCCGGCGGGCACAATCGACATCGGCTCGAATGTCTACTCAATGCGTGTGCAGAAAGAGTTTGCCGACGTCAACGAGATGCTCGACCTCGTGGTGGGCACCTACAGCGGAACGCCGGTCTATCTGCGCGACGTGGCGCATATCGACGACGCGCCGCAGGAGCGCGCCCAGGAGGCGTATACCAACGGTGAACTTGGCGGCATGATTATCGTTCAGAAGCAGTCGGGAGCCAACTCTGTCGAGATTTCCAAGGCTGTTAAAGCCCGTCTGACACAGATAGCGAAAAACCTTCCGAGCGATGTGCATATCGGCTTGATTGTCGACACGTCCGACTATATCATCAACACGATAGAATCGCTGAAGCACACCATCCTCATCACGATGCTCATTGTCAGCTTTGTGGTGCTGCTGTTCCTCGGACGCTGGCGCGCCACGTTTGTGATTGTGCTCACAATCCCAATCTCGCTGCTTTCGGCGCTCATCTATCTGCTTGCCACCGGCAACACGATGAACATCATCTCGATGAGTGCGCTCTCGATAGCCATCGGTATGGTGGTCGACAACGCCATCGTGGTGCTTGAGAACATCACCACCCACATTGAGCGCGGCAGCCGTCCGCGCCAGGCGGCAATGTTTGCCACCAACGAGGTTGCAATCTCCGTAATCGCCTCCACGCTTACCACCATTGCCGTGTTCCTGCCGCTGACCATGATCAGCGGTATGGCAGGAATCATGTTCAAGCAGTTGGGATGGATGGTGACAATCATCCTGTCGGTATCGACCATCGGCGCCATCACACTGACACCGACCCTCTGCTCGTTGATGCTGCGTCTTGACAAGAAATACAACCTGTTCCAGAAAATGGTGTCAAACCCGTTTGACGCATTCCTGAAAAAGATGACCGATGGCTATGCCGCGCTTCTCCGCACAGCCTTGCGCCATCGCTGGGCGACGCTTGCCATCATCGTAGGCTTGTTTGTCGCGTCGATAGTGGTGCTGATGCCGCATATAAAGACGGAGTTCTTCCCGCAGCAGGACAACTCGCGAATCGGCATCACCGTCAAGTTGCCCGCCGGCACGCGTCAGGAAACGACGCGCGCTCTTGGTTTCCGCATCTATGAGCAGCTGAAAAGCAACTGTCCGGAGGTGACTACGGTAAGTTTCTCAGAGGGACAGGCCGGCGAGGACAACATCTTCGGCAGTATGCAGGATAACGGCAACAACATCCTGCAATACAACATCAGCACCGTGCGCTCGACGGAGCGCGAGCGGTCGCTCAGCGAGATTTGCGATGCTATCCGCCACGACCTGAACCAGTATCCTGAAATCCGCACGTTCAACGTTGCCGCCGGCGGCGGTGGCGGCGGAATCGGCGGCGAGGCGGCGGTGGAGATTGAAATCTATGGCTACGACTTCACTACGTCTGACCGCATTGCCTCCGACGTGTCGGCAAAGATGCTCAGCGAGGACTGCTGCTCGCAGGTGAGCATCAGCCGCGACGAGTATACTCCCGAATACCGCGTCGACTTCGACCGCCAGAAGCTCGCCCTCAACGGACTTAACATGCAGACAGCCGCTTCCTATCTCCGCAACCGCGTGACAGGCAGCGCGTTGACAAACTATCGCGAGGACGGAGACGAATATAAAATCCGTGTGCGCTACGACAAGAAGTTCCGCCAGTCGGTTGAGGACATCGAGAACATAACCATCTACAACAGTCAAGGCAAGGGCATCAAAATACGCGACCTTGGCAAGGTGGTCGAGTCACAGACACCGCCAACCATCGAGCGTCGCGACCGCGAGCGCGTAATCACGGTGAAATGCATCGTGGCCAAAGGCTACGCTCTCTCTGATGTGGTCAAGGCAGCCAACAAGGCGATGGGCGAGATAGACATGCCTGCCGACTTCACATGGCAGTTCGGCGGAACGTTTGAAGACCAGCAGGATACGTTCTCCGATATGATAATGCTCATGGCATTGATCATCGTACTCGTGTTCATCATCATGGCATCGCAGTTTGAGTCGTTGACCTATCCGTTTGTCATCATGTTCTCAATCCCGTTTGCGTTGACCGGCGTGCTGATGGGACTCTTTGTCACAGGCACACCGCTCAGCATCATGGCGATGCTCGGCTTGCTGATGCTTATCGGTATTGTGGTCAACAACGGTATTGTGCTTATCGACTATATCATGCTCTGCCGTGAGCGCGGCCTCGGTCTCGTCAACGCCATCGTGATTTCCGGACGCTCGCGTCTGCGCCCGATTCTTATGACCACCCTCACCACCGTCATTGGTATGATTCCTATGGCAGTGGGCAAGGGCGAAGGTTCCGAGATGTGGCGCGCCCTCGGTATGTCGGTGGCATGGGGATTGTCGTTCTCCACGCTCATCACCCTCATCATTATCCCGACGCTCTATAGCGTGTTTGCCCGCATCGGCATCAAGCGTGCACGCAAAAAAGAGTTGAAAACGTTAAAGAAATAAGACAATGAAAGCAGTATTTATAGCATACAACCAAGCGCACGAAGACGACGTGCTGACAGCGATGCGCGAACTCGACATCAAAGGATTCACCGGATGGCCGTCGCTCGTCGGGGCTGGACAGCGCGGCGGAGAGCCACACTTCGGCAGCCATGCGTGGCCAACGCTCAACGGGGCGTTGCTCACTGTGATTGACGACAGCAAGGTGGACACGTTGCTCGTCCGTTTGCGCGACATCGACGCGGCAAGCCCGCAGCTTGGACTGCGTGCTTTCACCTGGGCGGTGGAGCAGGCAATCTAAACGATTCAGAAAACAGCACGCTGAAAAGTGAGCCAAAAAAACGGCATTCCGGACGTTCAACGTCCGGAATGCCGTTCCGCTTTTACGCCACCGGAAAATGGCTATTGGTCACGGCATTGTTTTATATTTGTGCTGGCTAAGAGGGGATTGCCAAAAACAACGCAGATATGTTGCATAACATATCTTATTTGTTTCACGTGTTCAAAAGATTACTTAATTTAGCAAAAAATAAGTAACTTTATGAGGCTGCAGAAAATATCTATTTTTTACCTTGTTGCCTTTTTCGCTTTGCTGTCTTCAATAGGCAATATTTGGTCTGGCGAGAACTCTCTCGACCTCTACGACAGCCACGCCCGCTTCTACGACTCTATGATCGGCAGAACAACATCCCAAGACCCCCTTGCTGAAAAATACTATCCCCTCAGTCCCTACCTCTGGTGCGCAGCCAACCCAATAAAATTCGGAGATAAAAATGGAATGTATTTAAAGGGTATTGATGGAAACCCTGTGTTTTTTGATAAAAAAGCCTATACATTTGAGGCTTTTTTCTCCATCACGCAATGCGGCGGAAGCACAGGCTTTTGCATTTTCCATTCCGCAAAAAAACGGCAGCTTTCTATTGCTATTTTGAATGCCAATCATTAAATTTGTAGTCTACTAACGTAAGAACCATAGCCATGGAAGAATTTACATTTCTATCAAATTGGTTGTTGTGGCTAATTGCCGCAGCCATTCTTGTGATTGTCGAACTCATTACAAACACTTTCGCCGCATTCTGCCTTGTGGGCGGATGCGCACTGGCTCTCGCCACGTCGCTTATCGGTTTCGGCATCGAGGCGCAGCTGACTGCCGCAGCCATAGGCACCGTGCTGTCGTTCATCGCCTTCAAGCCGTTGATAAAACGCCAGGCGGAGGCGCGCAGGCACCGCGACTGTCTCAGCAACATGGATGCCTTGATAGGCAGGACAACGACTGTGACCGAAGCAATCGGCGTCAATACCCCCGGACGTGTGCGCATCGACGGCGACAACTGGCAGGCTGTCAGCGCCGACGCGTCGCCAATCGACGTCGGGACAAAGGTGCGTGTGACTGGCTACGACAGCATCATTCTCACCGTGGAGCGCGAAGAGGAATAACTACTTAATCTTTATTTATATGGAATCATTGATTTTTCTCGGACTCGCCATTTTAATTGTGGTGATTCTCGTAATGGCTGGCGTAAAAGTCGTGCCTCAATCGGAAACGCGCGTAATCGAACGCCTCGGACGCTTCCACAGCGTGTTGCCTCCAGGACTCAACATCATCTGGCCTTTCATCGACAAGCCTAAGACAATCTACACCCGGCGTGTGGAGACGGGACTCGGCGGACGCACCATAGTGCGCATGACTGCCACTTCGTCTATCGACTTGCGCGAACAGGTCTACGACTTTCCTTCGCAACAGGTAATCACGAAGGACAACGTAACAACCGAAATCAACGCGCTGCTATATTTTCAGGTTGTCGACCCTAAAAAATCAGTATACGAAATCGACAATCTGCCGAACGCTATTGAAAAACTGACGCAGACGTCGCTCCGAAACGTAATCGGCGAACTCGAGCTCGACGAGACCCTGACTTCGCGCGACACCATAAACTCACGCCTTCAGGCAATCCTCGACGAGGCTACAAACAAATGGGGCGTGAAGGTGAACCGCGTTGAGCTGCAGGACATCACTCCTCCGGGAAGCGTGCGGGAGGCGATGGAGAAGCAGATGCAGGCTGAACGCAACAGACGTGCGGAAATTCTTAAAGCCGAGGGCGAGAAGAAGTCGCTCATCCTCCGTTCCGAAGGTGAGCGCGAGTCGCGCATCAACCAGGCGGAGGCGGCAAAGCAGTCGGAAATCCTTAAAGCTGAGGGCGAATCGCGCGCCAAGATACTGCAGGCTGAAGGCGAGGCGGAGGCTATACGCCGCGTAGCCGACGCCATCAAGGAAACGAAGACCGACCCTGCGACATATATGCTCGCCGTGAAGTATATCGAGACGCTCGAGAAGATGGTCAACGGTAAGGACGGAAAGACGGTCTACATTCCTTACGAGGCTTCGGGCATCCTGTCGTCTATCGGCTCGATAAGAGATATGTTCCAGAAATAGTGTCCCTACGCGACAATCCAATAGGTTTCCCGCCGCAGGCCGTTGCGACGGGAAACTTTTTTATCCGCATAGCATCAGCTCAGATGCATATTTTTTTGTAATTTTGTATAAAAACAGACATATAAAATGGAAGATACCAAAACCGCTAAAGAAGAATTTCTGGAATTGCTGCGCTCCACCGGCCGCGAAGGCGTGGAAGGCGTGATTGAAGACCTGGAGGAGCAAGGCTTCTTCACCGCACCGGCGTCGGCTGGTCACCACTTGAACACTGAGGGTGGGCTTGTGGAGCATTCGCTCAACACCGCCAAGGCGGCGCTTGCTGTATGGGAAGGGATGAAGCAATTAGACGCCTCGCTGGAAACCGAGGTGACGCGCGACAGCGTAATCATAGCATCTTTGCTCCACGACGTGTGCAAAAGCGACATTTACTTCCGTAGCATCAAGAAGCGCAAAAACCGCCTCGGACAGTGGGAAGACTGCGAAGGCTACAAGGTGAGCTACAAGAACTTTCCTATGGGACACGGTGAGAAATCGGTGATTCTCGTTCTGCTCAGCGGACTGGAACTTACCGATGCCGAGATGCTCGCCATGCGTTGGCACATGGGCGCATGGGGCGTCAACATGACAAGTTTTGAGGATATGCGCAACTACGACGCCGCAAAGACGCTGTATCCTTTGGTGTCAATCGTGCAAGCCGGCGACAGCCTTGCCGCCTCGATTCTGGAGCGCAAAGGTGCCGACCTCGACGAGCTGTAGGGCATCAAGGGGTTTCCTCGCGTCTATTTCTTGCGGAAACAACGGTCGATGATGAGTGCGAGAGCGCCATCACCGGTCACGTTGCATGCCGTGCCGAAGCTGTCCATAGCGATATACAGGGCTATCATCAGAGCCTGGGCGTTTTGGTCGAAGCCGAGCATCGACGACAGAATGCCCAGCGCCGCCATTATCGCTCCGCCGGGCACTCCCGGAGCGGCCACCATCGTCACGCCAAGCATAAAGATGAAACCTGCAAACATCTGAAAATCGTACGGAATGCCTTGCATTATCATCAACGCCAGCGCGCACGCAACGATTTTCAGCGTGCTGCCCGACAAATGTATCGTGGCGCACAACGGCACCACAAATCCTGCCACACCCTCATCCACGCCGTTGGCAATAGTCTGGCGCAGCGTCACAGGGATGGTCGCTGCCGACGACGATGTGCCGAGCGCCGTGAAGTATGCCGGCAGCATATTGCGCAACAGGCGGAAAGGATTCTTCTTCGCCACAAGTCCGGCGACGCTGAATTGAAAGATGAGAAGGAAAATGTGAAGTATGAAAATCACAACTATCACCTTCATAAACGCCGACAACACATGCACCACCTGGCCGGAATGCGTCATATTCATAAAAATGCCGAAAATATACAACGGCAGCAGCGGCAAGATTACAGCCTGTATGGTTTTAACGATTATATCCTTCAAGTCGACAAACGCGTCGCGCAGCGCTGTGGATTTCAGATGTGCGAGTCCAAGTCCCACGGTGAAGGCCATCACAAGCGCAGTCATAATGTTCAACGGCTCGGGAATGGCGACCGTGAAAAACGGCTCTATGCCATGCGCCTCGCTTATCTGTTCTATCGAGATGTTTTTGGTGATCAGATGCGGAAACACCACATCGCCCACCCCGAACGACAGGAATCCAGACAGCACCGTGGCGACATACGCCAGCAGCGTTGTTGCCACAAGCATCTTGCCCGCGCCCTTGCCGATGTCGGCGATAGCTGGCGTGACAAGGCCCACGATAATCAGAGGTATAATAAATCCGAGAAACTGGCTGAACAGCCCGTTGAACGTGACAAACAAACGCACCACCACTTCCGGCATCACAAATCCTGTGCCGATACCAAGCACAATCGCTATGATAATTCGGGGCAACAGCCCAATTCTAAATTTCTTCATCACACAATTTTTCTGCAAAGATAGTGCAAGGTGAGTGAAAAACATTCAAGCTTGCTTGACAATGTTTTGCCGAACCGAAGCCTATCTTATTCAAAGATAGTGCAAAATCTGACCGCGTGAGCGGTCACGCCTGATGTTAACCCTCGACAACGTCGAGTGACAGCCGACGGCGCAGCATGCGTCGCGTGAGCGCCACCGCTGATGCCATACCGTAACAGCCATCATTCAACAATCCGGTCTCCTTGATGCAGGATTGACACATTTTGCAACTTGCCGTCGTATTCAACCACGGCTTTTATCTGCCTCACATCGAGCGTGTCACCGGCTTGATTGAGATGCGAAGCTTCCTGTCCGTCGGTTCCGGCAACCTTACGTCCCACCACATTCACGAGCGTTCCGTTGCGCAGATAGAGCACGGTGCGGGTGCCGTCAAATTCCGTTGGCTTGTCTGTTGCGACAGCTTTTATTTCAGAGCTTACAAGGCAGTCCACCTCATAGCGTTGAGCCTGTGTCAACGTTATTGTGCATAAGCAGAAAAGCAGTGTCAGGTATCTAAAAAATCCCATATATCGTTAATTGTTTTAGGTTTACAAATTTCGTGTAAATAGTCTGTTTTTAAGCGGTTTCTACAAAGATAACGAATGATGGGTTATTTATAAAGGAAAAAAGAGAATCCCTGATGAATATTATTTCAACCTTGTTTGTTTTGCTCTTGCATAAAACCGGCGGCGCCTCGGATGTGCAAAATCAAACAAGTTTGTTTTGCTCTTCTCTCGGCTTGCACTATCTTTGTACTCAAATGATAGACAATACAACTTTTGACAATAAGAAGGTGGCATTCCACACGTTGGGATGCAAACTTAACTTTGCCGAGACTTCTACCATCGGCAAGCTTCTCGCCGACCGTGGTGCACAGCCTGTGCAGGCGGGCGAGACGCCCGACATTTGCGTGGTCAACACTTGCTCGGTGACGGAATTGGCTAACAAGAAATGCAGGCAGGAAATCCGAAAACTGTCGCGCCGATACCCGGATGCCGTGATGGTGGTGACGGGATGCTATGCCCAGCTGAACAGCGAGGAGGTGGCCGACATTGAGGGCGTCGACATCGTGGTGGGAAACGACCAAAAGGCAGAAATCGCCGACTTTGTCGACCGCTGGTATGCCGACCATGAGTCGACGGTGAAAGTGACTGCGCTGAAAGACATCCGGCAGTTTATCCCTTCGTGCTCGCGCGGAGACCGCACCAGATTTTTCTTGAAGGTGCAGGACGGTTGCAACTATTATTGCAGCTACTGCACTATCCCCCGTGCCCGCGGACGCAGCCGCAGCGGACGGATTGCCGACCTTGCCGAACAGGCTCGTCGGGCTGCCGCCGACGGTGGCAAGGAGATTGTTATCACGGGAGTAAACATCGGCGACTTCGGATATGACACGGGCGAACGTTTCATCGACCTGCTGCGCTGCCTCGACTCTGTGGAGGGCATCGAGCGCTATCGCATATCTTCGATTGAGCCCGACTTGCTGACCGACGACATCATTGAATTTTGCGCCGGTTCAAAGCATTTCATGCCGCATTTCCACATCCCTTTGCAGTCGGGAAGCGACGAGATGCTGAAACTGATGCGCCGCCACTACGACCGTCAGCTGTTTGCCGACAAGGTGGCTGCAATTAAACGCCTTATCCCTGACGCTTTCATCGGAGTGGATCTTATTACGGGTATGCGCGGCGAAACTCCTGAGATTTTTGAGGATTCACGCTCGTTTGTCGACAGCCTCGACATCACTCGACTGCACGTGTTCTCCTACTCCGAACGTCCCGACACGATGGCGCTGAAAATCCCATACGTCGTGGACCAGCACACCAAGCATCTGCGCACTCGGCGCATGATGGCGCTGTCTGACCGCAAACTGGCGGCATTCACGCAAAAATATCTCGGCACGGTGCGCCCGGTGCTGTTTGAGCACGCTGTCGACGACGACGGACTGATGAAAGGTTTCACCGACAACTACCTGCGTGTGGCGGTGCCTGCCGACACGCGGCTGAGCAACACTATCGTAAACGTGCGCCTTGTGGAGCCTCTCGGACATGACGACCTTATAAAAGCTGAAATCGTATGAGCACGACTCTGCAACGCATAGCATACTCTCCTCTTTGGCTGCTGCTGCACGCTGTGGCTCTGTTGCCGTTCGGCGCGCTCTATGCGCTGTCCGACGCGCTGGCTTGGGTGGCTGCGTCTGTGGTGCGCTACCGCCGGCGGCTGGTTGAAGCCAATATTGCCGCGGCATTCCCCGACAAGACGGAGGCGGAACGTCGCGACATCGTGAAGCGCTTCTACCGCAACTTCACCGACGTGTTTGTCGAAACGATAAAGCTGCTCCACATCAGCGACGACGAGATGCGACGACGCATGGTGTTTGAAGACATTGAGCACGTGGAACGCATCGCCAAAGACGGACGGTCGATAGGCTTGTATTGCTCGCATTTCGGCAACTGGGAATGGATTACGTCGATAACGCTGTGGGTATACCGCGCCGACAATGTTGAGTATTCACAGGTCTACCGCCCGTTGCGCAACAAGTGGTTCGACCGGTTTTGGTTCAATCTGCGCAAGCGTTTCCACTCCACTTCTATCCCGAAAAACGGTGTGCTGCGCGCTTTGCTGCAGGCTCGCCACAACGGCGGTGTTTTTGTCACCGGATTCATCTCCGACCAGAAGCCAAGCCATAACGACGGGCACCACAGCATACGTTTCCTCAACCAGAGCACTCCGTTTATCTCTGGAACGGAGATGCTGCTGCGCAAACTGAAGGCGGCGGCTATGTATGCCGACGTTGAGCGCACCAGCCGCGGACACTACCGCGCAAGGATTGTGCCTATCGCCGACAATGTGGCGGAGACCGACGAGAATTTCGTGACCGACCGCTACGCCCTTCTGCTCGAACAAACAATACTGCGCCAACCGGATGCATGGCTGTGGTCGCACAACCGCTGGCGCCGCAAACTGAATAAAAAATGAAACCCGTAGGAATAATCATACTCAATTGGAACGGTGCGGCGCTGCTGCGCCGTTACCTGCCGTCAGTGGTGGCTGCCAACAGCAACGACATTGCCGACGTAGTGGTGGTCGACAACGGCAGCACCGACGAGTCGCTAAGCGTGCTGAAACAGGAATTTCCCGACGTGCGCACTCTTTGCTTCGACAAAAACTACGGATATGCCGAAGGCTACAACCGTGCAATCCGCGAATTGGGCTACCGCTACAGCGTGCTGCTCAACAGCGATGTTGCCGCGACACCGGAATGGATACATCCGCTATACGAATATATGGAGGAACACCCGGAAGTGGCTGCGTGCCAGCCTAAGATTCTGAGCGACGCCGACCACACGAAATTTGAATATGCTGGTGCGTCGGGGGGATTCATCGACAAGCATGGATATCCTTTCTGCCGCGGACGAATATTCGACACCGTGGAGACCGACAACGGACAATACAACGACATCACCGACATTTTCTGGGCTACTGGTGCCGCACTGACGGTGCGCACGGAGGAATATCTCGCCGCTGGTGGTCTCGACAAGGATTTCTTCGCCCACATGGAGGAAATCGACCTGTGCTGGCGTCTGCACCAGCGCGGACAGGCGATACGGGTCATTCCGCAGAGCGTGGTGTTCCATCTTGGCGGCGGCAGCCTGCCGGCGTCAAACCCGAAGAAAACCTACCTCAACTTCCGCAACAATCTGTTTCTGCTCTACAAGAATCTGCCGCCGCGCGAAGGCCGACGGATGCTCTTGATTAGACGGCTGTACGACACTCTGGCTTTCTTCGTTTTCATGGCGAAGATGGATTTTGCAAACGCCCGTGCCATCCTGCGCGCGCACAACGACTACCGCCACCAGAAAAGCCGATACGACAACGTGAGGCCGCAGCGCAGCATAATGGGCGACTTCCCTTGCTGCCACCGCAACATCATCCTCGACTACAACCTGCACCGTATACGCCATTACAGCGACTTGAAATAAGCCCCAAGGAATATGGACTTATCGCATAACCTCATATTGCTCAACGGAGAGCCAAAAACTTTGCAGATTGACTCTATAGAGAGGAATAGCACAAATGGTTATCGCGTGCGGTTTAAGAACAACGGAAAGGACTACAACTATGGCCACGACAAGGTTGCGTGGCTCAGCAATCCAGAATGTATCGACTCGGCATATTGCAAAGTATTTATCAATGGTTCGCAGCAATATAACATCAGCGAGGTCTGGAAATTCGCTGACGCCTCAAAATGCTATTGGCGAATCATCTATACTAATGGATATGTGCATGAGGGAGATGAGTCAAAAATTGCCGTTGTAACCTCATGTCTTGGAGAAGAGGCAAGTAGAGACCTATTGTCATACCTGCGTAATGCAGCCACCATCAACCCTTTAGGCAAAGGCAACGACAGCGAGGGCATCTTGGCCGACATGTATGCTGACGTGGATTTTGTCGACACAAATTCCGCTGCCGCTTGCTATCTCAACCCCGACAAGCATAAGCCCAAGCACCTAAAACATTCAGACTTAATCTATCCTTTTGGCTGCAATGCAAGTCAGAAAAAAGCTGTCGCTGCCGCATTCGAGCACCAAATGAGCGTGATACAGGGGCCTCCCGGAACTGGCAAAACGCAGACTATTCTAAATCTAATTGCCAACATCACTCGTCAAGGCAAAACAGTGTTGGTGGTGTCGAATAACAATTCCGCCACAGCCAACGTGCAGGAAAAGTTGGAAAAATACAACACATCGTTTATTGCCGCACCGCTTGGCAGCAAGGACAACAAGGAAGCTTTTATCTCCCATCAACCTCCGATGCCTGCCGAGTGCGCTGCTTGGGGACTGTCTATCTCTGAAACTATAAAACAAAAACGAGAACTGCATGGCACATTGCAAAAGCTCGACAAAGTGTATGCGTTGCAGAATGAGCGTGCGGCACTTATGCAAGAGCAACAAGCCGTGAGTTTGGAATGGAAACATTTCTATCTTGACAACGGCATAAACGAAGACGACATGCCGTCTAAACATGTTGGCTCCAAGCGAATCATTGCCTTATGGTTGGAATTCCAATTGCATGCAACTGGAGAAAAGGCCGTGCCCGCAAACTGGTTTGCCAAATGGAAAGAGAAAATAAAGTGGTGGTGGATGAAATGGGCTTGCCAGCATCGACTGCATCTTGAAAGTCGGTTCGACAAAAACGACCTTACGCCTCTTGTCAAAAAACTGCAGACATTATATTATCTGAACAGACTTGAAGAAATAAAGCTCCGAATTGAAAGCATTGAAAAGGAATTGTCGCTATATGACGCAAATGAATTGACAACGGCACTTACAGACATTTCCATGTCTTTGTTTAAGGACTCTCTGCACAACCACTACGCCAAGCATAAGCGCTCGGCTTTTTCCGACACCAAGGACATGAGACGGCGCGGTGATGAATTTAGACAGCAATACCCTGTTGTTCTCAGCACAACTTTTTCAGCCCGCTCCTGTCTTTTCTCAGACAAGCAATATGACTACGTCATTATGGACGAGGCTTCACAAGTGTCGATAGATACAGGTGTTTTGGCTCTGACCTGTGCCAAAAATGCCGTGATTGTTGGCGACACCCTGCAGCTGCCAAATGTTGTGACAGCCGAAGACCAGGCGAAACTCGACGCTATTATGACACAATATAATATCTCCAGTGGTTACGACTGCGCCAAAAACAGTTTTTTGCAGTCGGTGCTGAGCGTGATAAAGGATGTGCCTGAGACTATGCTTAGGGAGCACTATCGCTGCCATCCTCGCATCATCAACTTCTGCAACCAAAAGTTTTATGGCGGAAACCTGCTTATCATGACTGAGGATAAAGGAGAAGAGAATGTGCTTACCGCCATAAGAACGGCAAAAGGCAATCATGCCACCGGACATTACAACCAGCGAGAGATAGATGTAGTCAAAGAGGAAGTACTGCCTGCTTTGAAGGATTTTGACAGCATTGGCATTGTCACGCCATACAACAACCAGGTGGATGCTTTCAATCGACAATTGGATTGTGCAAAAGCAGGAACCATACACAAGTATCAAGGGCGTGAGAACGATGCCATCATCATGAGCGTGGTGGACAATCAAATTACGGATTTCGCAGATGACGCCAACATGCTGAATGTTGCAGTATCAAGAGCAAAAAAGAAATTTTGCTTGGTTGTTTCCGGCAATGAACAAGAGAGACATGGCAACATCATGGACTTGATTGACTACATCGCCTATAACAATTGCTCTGTGACGGAAAGCAAATTGGCTTCTATCTTCGATTACCTGTATGAGCAATACACAGAGCAGCGTATGGCGTTTCTTGAAAGTCACACACAAATATCTGAGTACGCGTCAGAAAACCTGACATACGCCATGCTTAATAAAGTCATTGCCTCTGATGCCAGCTTCAATGTTTTCAAAGTGTTGTGCCATATCCCTTTACGCCAAGTCGTGAAAGACGCCTCATTGATGAGCGAAGAAGAACTGAAGTATGCCTCAAACTACAGCACACATCTGGACTTCCTGATTATCAACAAGGTAAGCAAGCAACCCATACTTGCCATTGAAACGGATGGATATTCATTCCACAACAGCACAACAGTACAGCATCAACGGGATTTGAAAAAAGACCACATTCTTGCCTCTTATGGACTTCCTTTGTTGAGACTTTCCACCAAAGGAAGCGACGAAGAAAACAAAGTGATAGAATTGTTGAACAAACAAATAAATGCGCGTCAAGCTCCGGGATGTGCCGGCGCTTGACGCGCATCTCTTCTATCGGTTGTACTTATCAGGCTATCTTATAATCACCTTCTTTCGGTTCACGATATACACGCCCGGCTCGAGCGGCTCCGTGCAACGGCGGCCGTTGAGGTCGTAGATCACGCGTTCTCCCGGTGTCTCAGAATCCTCAAAGATGCTTTCAACACCTGTCACAACCGTGGTCGGAGTCACCTTCATTCCGTAAATCTTGAGGCAGTCTGCGGCTGCCGACACCTCACGCGTCTTTTTCTTTCCCGCAGCCGTATCCACAGCGTAGATATACAGATATTCCGGTGTGTTGTTATTGTAGTTTACCACAACGGTGTTTTCCGAGCTTTGCGTATAATACGCAGGCTCGTCATTGCCCTTTCTCACGGCAAGAACCATAGTGCCTACCGTCTCGCAGGTAATCTCAACGGTTCCTGTTCCGCCGACAACCACAATCATTCCATTGAACCATTCGAAATTGTCGCCTTCCGACGGTGTCGCCGGAGAGTCATTGCCGACAAACGCGTCTTCCGACATCGGTGTGTTGACCACAACGCATTTTCCTGCAGTGTCGTAGCCGTTGCCGCTGTCGGCCGGGAGGTTGTAGTACACGTTGTTGACCACAACGTTTTCCACCGTCAAGGCATTGCCGTCGCTGTCGGTGAGGTCGTTGCCGAAGTCGGTTGTCTGCTCTTTCTCAATCTGCGGCACATTGGGTGCGTATACATACTCGACCACTGCCGTTTCACTCTGTTCCTTGCCGTCGACAACGTAAGCGTATACCGTCGACGTTTCTTCAATAAGGATGCCCTTGCCGTAATACGGCTGCTCCTTTATGAGGCTTGGGTCGCTTATGCCCGCCGGAACGACTTTATAAATCACCGTGCCACGTTCGTTCTTCTTTCCGTCTACGTTGGGGTTGTAGATGTAAAGCTCAAACGGCTCGGCAAATGTTGTGGCGCGATGCGAGAACATCGGGCTTTGGAGTCCATTGTCGACATAACGGATAACCACATGGGTGGCAACCGTCTTGGTGCCGGGGTCAAACACCGTGCCGCCAAAACCCGTATCACTGAAATATCCATTTTCCGGCTCTACAATATCCAAGCCGTCTTCAAGCATCAAGCCCGACACATTTTCCATAGCGGCATTGCTGCCGTTGAGGTTAAGCACGGTATTCTTGCCACGCACGGTCAGATAGCCATCGTCGTGGCCCGACTTCATGGCTATGCCGTCACGCGCACCATTGACAACAACCGTACAGTTTTCGATTGTCACATCGGCAAGATATGCATAGATGCCCATACCTTTGTCGGAGATGTTGAAAGTCAGCACTTCCGAGCCGGTCGTGCCGCGGACAATCAGGTTGCCGCCCTTGCCGCCGATGCCCGGACCTTGTGTACCCATCGTGATGCCGTAGGCTTCGGCTGCGATAGTAGAGTTGCCCACCAGTTCAACAATCAGCGTCCCGTCCATAGCGTTGATGCCTGTGTTGTATTTATTGTCGGCGGCGTTGATGTCGGCATAGCTCAACGTCAGCACGCCGGCATCCTTCGTCTCCCTGTACGCAACACTCTTGCCGAACTTTGCAGCAAACGCCTTGTCTTTGACGTTCATTCCGCAGAATGTCACAAGGCTGCAAGGACTGTTGGTTTTCTTCTCGACGTAATAATGCTGATGCGCCTCGGGCGAGCATTTGTCGCCGTTCTCGGCGATTGCATAGATGTCGATGTTGCCTGTTTCCGAAATAGTGATCGGTCCGGTATATTCCGAAATTTCCTTAAACATTTTCCAATCCTTCATGATGTAGTATCTCACCACGGCTCCCTCGTTGCTGTTGTTGATGGTCACCGTGAATTCGCCCTCCTGCATCTCTTCCGTCGGGGTGATTTCCAGGGCGGCAAGCGTTTGCTCGCCGACGCCCACAACCACAGTGCCTTTCGTGAAGAAATCGCGCCAATAGTCTGCTTCGTAGTATGCGTCCTTGCTGCCGAAAGGAATCCTCAGCTTGCTGTATGTCGTGTTTGCAAACTGCTCGGAGAGCGGTATAGGAGTAGGATTATGGCAAATTATTTCCAAAATCTTATTTCCTGAATAAGAGCTGCAGTAGAAAGCGTTCCCGCTGATGCTTTCCACCGACTGCGGAATCACCAGTTTTGTAAGGTCGTTGCAATACTGGAACGCGTTTCTGCCCACCGTCTTCAGCCCGTCGGGAAGAATCACTTCCGAAATTCCGGTACTCCAGAATGCATCTTCTCCGATTTCTATGAGCGACGACGGCATATTGACCTTCTTTATATCTGTAAGATAGTAGAACGCTTCTTTGCCTACTTTTCTTATCGTTTCCGGCAAAACCACCTCGCTGATATTTGTCTGCAATGTGTATCTTATATTGTTGAGCCTATAATAGAATGCATTGTCGGCAATCTCTACAACGGGCTTTCCATTGTAGGTTTCAGGCACGACAAGCTTACCGTCGGGATATGCGTTTCTAAACAGCTCGCCATAATCGATGCCTGTTGTTGGGTCTTTGACATAATCAAAGAGATTGTAGGTTGCGGAATAGCCGCCCTCAACCTCGGTGTACTTAAACGCTTCCGGGAGTTTGTATTTTTTGAATCGCTGCCACATGTAGTTGGAATAATAGGCCTTCGCATCGGGGCAGTAGACAGTAGCGTTTTCATAGGCAAATTTGTCAAAAGGAGGATTGTTGATAACTCCTTCCGACACAATCTGTTTTGGCGGTGTTGCCGCTTCTATATGAAGCTCTTCAAGAGCCGTGCCATAGACAGACCCTGTCTCTATCTCAGTAATAGCATCGCCTATGTAGAGCCTCTTCAGGTTTGTGCAGCCATCAAACATGTAACGGTCTATTTTCTTCAATTTCTTTGGCAGACGGATTTCCTCAAGCGCCGTGCAACCGCTGAACATATACCAAGCTTCATTGAGGTTTTCAATGTCGTCGTGGAAAACGAACGACGTGAGTTTTGGGCAGTCGGCAAATGCAAGGTATCCATAGACGTCCATTTTATGGGTAATCGTGACCGACTCCAGACAATGGCTATGAGTAAACGGGCGGTCCATAAGCTCCATCGACGCCGGCGTTGTAAACGTCTCTATGCCGCTATAAGAAAACGCTTCCTCCCTTATTATTTTCACATTCGACATGTCGGGATAATTTTTCAATTTCTCGCAGCTGTTGAACGCATTCTTTTCGATTTCAGTGATTGGGGCATTCCACACCACCTCTTCGAGATTCTTGCACCCGAGGAACGTGCTGGCTGGGATTTTCAGATATGCAGCCGGCACCGACATGCCGTCGCCGCCTTCCCACACAACGACTCTCCTCAACGATGTGCATTTTATGAACATTCCGGCGCCGAGAGTGGTCAGCGACTTTGGCAAAGCCACCTCTGTCAACGACGTACAGTTGGAAAGACATCCTTGAAGATCGGTGACCGACTCTGGAAACACGATGCTCTCCAATCCTTCACAAGACTCAAACGCACTCGATCCGATGCTTGTCAATGTTGTGGGCAATTCTATGTTTTTCAACGCGACACACCCCCGAAATGCCTCCGAGAGAATCTCTGTCAATCCTCCGCGGGCAATCTTGACATTGGTCAGATTGGAGTTGCCATAGAAGCTTCCCCTGCCTATTGTCCGCACCGATGATGGAATGTCGATGCTCGAAACCTTAGGGAAGCCAACCCTGTTCGACATCCGATCATACACTCCGATGTGGCGCACCGGCAGATTTTCAATCTTCGATGGGATGTTGACATGTCCTGTATAATCCAGTGTGCCGTCTGTCAGTCCTATGACAATCGCACGCTTCTCCTCGCCTTCCGGTGGATTCTTAATAGCGATATACTTCAATGAATAGCCGTCGCCATTGTAGACATTGTCTTCGGCTTTCACCGGTCTGGCGACAAACAATGCCAGTAGGGTCGCGACGACCAACAGCCATCGCGCCTGTTTGTGGTTGTAATTCTTTTTCATATAGTTTTTTGTTGGTTATGTTTTAGGTTATGTTTTAGGTTCTATCCAGGATTCACTCAAGTCTATATCCCTTCAAAATGCAAATCTACACACAATCAGCAGGTTAATTGTTGTAAAATTCTTACAAATCTGCCTGCGTCATTTGTATTTTTCAAGCAGGCGCACCCAGTCCTCACTTTCCTCTATCCGTTTTTGCTTGCGGAATGCCAACGGGCCGTACCCGCTCCATTTCTTGAATGCCTTTGAGAACGGGCTTGTCTCGTCGAAGCCGCACTTGAATGCCACATCCTTTACCTTTGCGTCGGGATATTCCGACAGCAGCCGCTCTGCCTCGCGCATCTGTATGCTCGTGATAAACTGTTTCGGCGTATATCCGGTGCAGATATACAACCGCCGGCGGAAGGTTTGCTCCGACAGCCCAAGTCTTTCCGCTATGCCCACCACATCGTAGCGATGCGACGGGATGGCATCCGCAACAATCTTGGCAACAAGGTCGACAAATTCCCTGCGTGTCCGCAAAACGTGTTCCGGCAACAGCTCTCTTCCAGAAGTTGCCGATGGCTGGTGTGCATTAGAGTCTTTCTCCATACGATCATATTGTTTGTTGTCTGGCCACAAATTTACAACCGTATGTGTTTCAGAGACTTGTAAATATCTTACATTCTTTTGTAAATGCTTTTCAACCCTTGAAAAAAGCGTGTTCAGGCACGTTTCTGGCGAAACTGTGTGGGCGAGCAGGAATATGCCTTCTTGAATGCGTGGGAGAATGCGCTGGCATCGTCAAAGCCGCATGCGCGAGCCACCTCGGCAACAGGCACCGTCGTGTCTGACGCAAGCAGGCGCGCCGCCATTTCCATCTGTATCGCCGTCACAAACGTTTTGGGCTGCTTCCCTGTCTCTGCCACAAAACGCCGGCGGAAGGTCTGCTCTCCGAGATTCAGCCGCGAGGCAATGGCGGAGACACTGATGTCATCTCCGCTTGCCAGTCCTTGCCGCACCACGTCGACAACCATGCGCTCAAACGAATTTTCTGCCGCTTCAGTCGGCGCTTTTTCCGGTTCGGGCGTGCCGTAGAGGCTTTCCACATCGCGAATCAGCGCGAGCATCTCGGCGCGATAACGGCGCATCCTTCTCCGATGGATTGCTACGGCAGCCAGCACCACTACAGCCAGCACGCAGACGCCAACCACGATGTCGCGGTGACGGGCACTGTGAATCTGCTCCACCTCCTCGCGCAGACGGTCGGTGTCAAACTCTGTCTTGTAGCGGGCGAGAGCGTCGGCGGTGGCGGTGGAATACAGTGAGTCGCGCAGGGCATTGAAATGCTCCAGCTCTATCCGCGCACTGTCGGGGTTTATCGACCAGTAGCTCTCATACAGGCCCTTATGTGAATTCACAAGATTATAGAGGTCGCCCATTTTGCCAAACAACGAGGCTGCCTGGCTGAAATAGCCCACTGCCTCGCGCTCACGGTCCTGTCTGAGCATCAGAAATCCCAACTGGTTAAGGTCGATGGCAAGCGAATGGACGTTGCCCGAGGCCCGCAGCCCGGCTATGGCTTTCAGAAGCACCTGCTCGGCCTCGGCATATTTCTTCAGACCGACAAGCGCGGTGCCCTTCTGCGACAGTCGCACTGCCATCTTCGCCTCGCGCCCTCCGATAGAATCCAGGCGGTAGGCACGGTCGGCATAATCGACCGACTTGCTGTAATCGCCAAGTTTATAATAAATTTCGGAAGCCATCCCAAGCAGCACTGCCTTACGCGATGGATTGCCGGCACGCTCGGCATATTCAAGCCCGCGCAGGATGTAGCGTTCGGCATCCTGAGGCTGATCTGCCGCCATATACGCTCCCGCCAGAGTGTTAAGACTCGACGAAATGCGGTCGGGATCATTGAGGCGGATATCGATGTCGACACACCGCTTGGCATACTCCACCGCCGTCTTGAAATCGCCAAGACGCACATGGATAATGCCGAGAAGATTCAAACAATACGACTTATCAAGGTTTGGCCAGCGCATAAGCGGCAATGCCCGCTTGGCATAGTCCCTGGCAAGTGAATAGTTCTGGCAGTCATAGTACCACTCCGCCGCCCAATACCACGTTTGCTGACGCAGAGAGTCGGCGGGCACTGCCGAGGAAAACACGATTTTGCTGTCGGTGAACTCCCGACGGTCGAGAAACTCAAAAAACTTATTGGCAGAAGCCACATCCGCCTTTCTGTCGAAGTCGGCAATAAGGCGGTCGGCATCGTCGGCCGACGCTCCGCCGGCAATACACAACAGAATGACAATAAAAAGCAATCGCAGTTTCATAGCAGACTTAAATTTTACCTAAAGGTAGTGCTTATCCGGAAGAAACACAAACAATTCCTCTCTATTTTCTCTTTTCCAAATCACAAACCGCCTCACAAATCAATCTAACTGATAGACGTGGCTGTTCATAAATATCTCATATCCTTTTAAAAATGTCATAAATTTTGCCTGTTGATTTCAAAGCATTGAACAGATGGCAAGTATTATCATGGACAAAACCAAAAGTGTTGTCATTTGTATCGAAAGGTAATGAAGCAATATTAGTGCCGAATTTGAAACGATTAAAAAGAATATAACCCATGCAATCC
>UMGJ01076891.1_pt1 | contig 23456 bp, 17 predicted proteins | sample 1965221 | NCBI WGS metagenome assembly UMGJ01 (sample SAMEA4836067, study PRJEB28245) | human gut metagenome | biome: gut microbiome; material: fecal sample | place: Denmark | collected 2008
TGTATACTAATAACAAAGTAGGAAATGTTATATATAAAGTAATTGAATACTTTGGAGATGACGTAAGAAGAATAAATCATTTTCTTAAAGTTTATGGTTATGCTAAGATGATTGGTGAGTGTGAGAATCTTGATGACAGCATGCAGGAGATTCTGGAGGTTACGGCTGTTTTGCATGATGTAGGTATCAAGGTGGCAGAACAGAAGTATAATTCAAGTGCGGGACATTACCAGCAGCTGGAGGGTCCTCCTGTTGCAAAGAAGATTCTGGACGAACTTGGATACCCGGATGATTTTGTAGAAAGGGTTATGTATCTAATAGCACATCATCATACATACACTAATATTGATGGCATGGACTATCAGATTTTAGTTGAAGCAGATTTTCTTGTTAACGCGGATGAAGATAGGCTTAGCAGTGATGCGATAGAGAATTTTAAAGAAAAGATTTTTAAAACTACGACAGGAATTGCAGTTTTGGAGAATAATTATCTTAATTTATAAAAGCTGTACTTTTATGGATTGGGATTATTTATATAATTTTAGATAAGATTTTAATTACATTTCAGGAGGAGTTATGCCAAACGTTAACGGAAAGATGTTCAAAAATAATCAGCCACAGAAAAAAAAGGTTAATCCAATTGTTGCATTGATTTTTATAATGGTTTTAGCAGCGGTATTAATAGGATTACAGTATTTTCTGTTGGATGTTCAGACTGAGATATATAATCAGCAGCAGCTTGAGTCTACACAGAGTGCAGAATAATAGAGCAGTGACGAAAAAGAAAATAAAAGATTCTAAATTTTATTAGCAAGTAAAGTTTGAAGCATAAATAAAACCAGAGCGGTAACGTAATTAATACATACGCTCTGGTTTTTCTTTATTAATTAATCATTTTTAAGCTGTGATTGTTGTGCCGCTCTTTCCGGCAAGGCTGAGTTTTGCTTTATCTAGGTTAGATATTACAGCTTTACGGCTTGAATCGGCAGTTACAAATCGAATTGATGCATCAACTTTTGGGAAAGTAGTCTTTGCAGGGAAATGACCAGCTTTTATGTAGCCATGCAAATCTGATGCAGTAACATTATCAAATGACTTTTCTTCAGGAGTTCCTTTTCCGATTGTAAGTTTGTCATAAGCAGTAAGGAAAAGAAGTGTTTCTGCATCTACAAGTTCCGCAAGTTTAGCTGCAGTGTAATCTTTCTCAATGATAGCACTTGCACCTTTGAGGTGTGAACCCTGCTGAAGAACAGGAATTCCGCCGCCGCCGGCAGCGATTACAATCTGGTCTGCATCAAGAAGAGCTTTGACAGCATCAATTTCATAAATGTCAATTGGCATAGGAGATGCTATGATTCTTCTGAATTTGCCAGGTTCTTCTTCTGTAACATAGTTACCTTTTTCTTCTTCAGCTTCAGCTTCTTCTTTTGTCATATATCGTCCGATAATCTTTGATGGTTCACTGAATGCAATATCAAATGGGTCAACGCGTACCTGTGTGATGATTGTAGATACTGTTTTGTAAATACCACGATTTAAAAGTTCTTCTCTTATAGCATTCTGTAAGTCATATCCTATATAACCTTCGCTCATTGCACCACAAACAGACATTGGTGCAACTGTTCTGTCGTCAGGATTCAAACGGGCAAATTCAGTCATGGCTGTCTGAATCATTCCAACCTGTGGTCCGTTACTGTGTGTAATTACAACCTGGTATTTAGCTTCTACGAGGTCAGCTATAGCACAGGCAGCTTTTTTAACATTAGTCTGCTGCTCAGGGAATGTTTCACCGAATGCATTTCTTCCAAGAGCAACAACAATTCTTTTATTATTCATAATCAGCCTCCGTTTTATCGTAGCACAATTTAAAAATGTGTACATATAATAAATTATTATAAGATATTTACATACAAAAAGCAAATTATTACGTGCTTTTTTTGAAAATTAAAAGAAGTGAAAATATAAATTAAAAATCGATTGAAATAAATTTTGAAAACAGAGTTGAGTGGGGAATTAAAATGTATGTCAGTGTTGCTGTTATGGATACCGGAATTTTCAGACATATGGATTTTGATACAAGGATAGCTGGATTTGCAGATTTTGTCGGAAGGAAAAAATATTTATACGATGATAATGGTCATGGTACGCATGTTGCAGGAATAATTGCCGGGAGCGGAAAAGGTTCTAATGGAAAATACAGGGGAATTGCACCGGATACATTTCTTGTAAGTGTGAAGGTGCTTGATAAATCAGGAAATGGCAAGATAGAAAATGTTGTGGAGGCAGCCGGCTGGATTATAGAAAATAAATCGGCTATGAATATAAGAGTTGTGAATATTTCATTTGGGACGCGTGCAAAAATGGAGAATGGACCGGCAATTGAGACAGGAGAGGATGATTATGCACTTATCATGGCAGTTGAAAAAATGTGGGATTCCGGAATAGTTGTTGTTGCGGCGGCGGGGAATAACGGACCGGGAAATGCAAGTGTTACCGCACCGGGAATAAGTAAAAAAATTATAACGGTAGGTGCATTTGATGATAAGAATTTTTTTTCCGGAAGAGGACCGACAAGGGAGTGTATCGTAAAACCTGAGGTTGTTGTTACGGGAAGTAATATTATTGCATGTAACAATCGTCAGGGAAGGTATTCTTCAAAAAGTGGTACCTCTATGGCGGCACCAGTAGTTTCAGGGGCCGTGGCACGACTTATTAAAAACAATCCAGATATTACTCCTAAAGAGGTAAAGATATGGATGAAAAGCTGCTGTAAAAAGATAAACGTGCCATCGGAAAAACAGGGATGGGGAGTGCTGGATATCAGAAAGTTTGTTATCGGATGAAATATTATTATAAAAAAACGAAAAAAGTAATAGCATTTATATAAAAATAATGGTATACTTATTACAGGCGTTCAAATTAAATATTTAGGAGAAGAACAGGGAAGTGATACTTATTTATGAAAAAGGGAAGAAGGGCAGCATCGAAGTTATAGCGGAGGATTTACAAACAAGGCTTGAAGGATATGGAATAGATATTCATAAAGAATCATATGATTTGGGCGAATGTATGATGGCAGCTGATGAATCGAAGGTTTACATGTCCGGGAAGAAGAGAAGCAGGAGCAGAGGATTTGAGGTATGTTATGATATACAGGATTCTGGCAGCGAATTCGACAACATGACATATGATGAATTATATAGCAGATTTTTATGGGAAAAGTATGTGGTCGTGATAGCATCGGATGAACTTTTTTCAGAGGCAGAAGGCTTAATTAAACTTGATATTGCAATGCAGCTGTTTCAGAGTTGTAATATTACAGTTTTTACAATATATAATGACAGAATATTAAAAAAGATACCTAAGAGGGCAGAGTGGCTTGAAAAAACATATTTATTGAGTATTCCAAAGAATATGGATTTACAGAATGTGACGGCTGCTATTGCCAAGATTTACTGGAGAGACAGGCTGTCTGTTCAGAAGAGTAAAGGAAATGACATATATACTGATAATGTAAGAAGGAGCAAGCTGTGTATTGATACAGTTTTGTCAAATATTCTGGCTGATAATGCGACATGTGATGATGAATTAACAGCGATGAACTACTGTATGCTTGATATGATTAAGAATTTATAGTATACTATATTTATATTGCCGTTTTATGCGTTGCTTTTGATAAAAAGCTTGCATAAAACGGTGTACATTTGAGTTAAATGCAGTATTTTAGTTTTGGAGGAAATTTTTTAATGATTAGTGCAAATAATGTAACACTTCGTATTGGTAAGAAAGCACTCTTTGAAGATGTTAATATTAAGTTTACTGAAGGCAACTGCTATGGTCTTATTGGTGCAAACGGTGCCGGCAAGTCAACATTTCTTAAAATACTTACAGGACAGATTGAACCGAGTAAAGGTGATGTGAGTATCACACCTGGACAAAGACTTTCATTCCTGGAGCAGGATCACTTCAAGTATGATGACTGTGTTGTTCTTGATACTGTAATCCGTGGCAATGAGCGTCTTTATGAAATAATGAAAGAAAAAGAAGCAATATATGCAAAGGAAGATTTTACGGAAGAAGATGGCAATAAGGCAAGTGAGCTTGAAGCAGAGTTTGCTGATATGAACGGATGGGAAGCAGAGTCTGATGCGGCACAGCTTCTTAACGGACTCGGTGTTACAACAGATTTGCATTATAAACTTATGTCAGAGCTTAATGGTAGTGAAAAGGTTAAGGTTCTTCTTGCAAAGGCTTTATTTGGTAATCCGGATATACTTCTTCTTGATGAGCCTACGAACCATCTGGATCTTGATGCTATTGCATGGCTTGAAGAGTTCCTTATTAATTTTGAGAATACTGTAATTGTTGTATCACACGACCGTTATTTCCTTAATAAAGTATGCACACAGATTGCTGATATTGACTATGCAAAGATTCAGCTTTATGCAGGTAATTATGATTTCTGGTATGAGTCAAGCCAGCTTCTTATTAAGCAGATGAAAGAGGCCAATAAGAAGAAGGAAGAAAAGATTAAGGAACTTCAGGATTTCATTCAGAGATTCTCTGCTAATGCATCTAAATCTAAGCAGGCTACTTCAAGAAAGAGAGCATTGGAGAAAATTGAGCTTGATGAAATCAGACCATCAAGCAGAAAGTACCCATACATTGATTTCAGACCGGCAAGAGAGATTGGTAATGAAGTTCTTCAGGTAGAAGGAATTTCTAAGACTATTGATGGTGTAAAGGTGCTTGACAATATTTCATTTATTGTTGGACATGATGATAAGATTGCATTCGTAGGCTCAAATGAGCTTGCAACAACAACACTTTTCAAAATTCTTACGGGTGAGATGGAACCGGATGAAGGAAGCTTCAAATGGGGAGTTACGACATCAAGAGCATATTTCCCTAAGGATAGTGCAGCAGAATTTAACTGCGACGATACTATTGTTGAGTGGCTTACACAGTACTCACCGGATCCGGACCCAACATATGTAAGAGGTTTCCTTGGAAGAATGCTTTTTGCAGGTGAAGACGGAGTAAAGAAGGTTAAGGTCCTTTCAGGTGGTGAGAAGGTAAGATGCCTTATTTCAAAGATGATGATTATGGGTGCTAATGTACTTATATTTGATGACCCTACAAACCATCTTGATATGGAATCTATTACAGCACTTAATAATGGTCTTATTAAGTTTAGCGGTGTTTCATTATTTACATCGCATGACCATCAGTTTATACAGACAACTGCCAACAGAATCATGGAGATTGTTCCAAGCGGACAGCTTATTGATAAAATCACAACATATGATGAATATCTTGAGAGTGATGAGATGGCAAGAAAACGTCAGGGATTTGCTGAAGCAGCAAATGATGATGAGGATTAATATTATGATGTACACAAGCCTGTGTCCCATTGGGATACAGGCTTGTTTTAACTGCCGGTAAATGGTATAATATTAAAATATGCAAAATAATGGCTAATTGTCTGCATTGCATCCGGCAGCAGATATCAGAGCTGAAAGTGGAGGAAAGAAAATGGCGGAAAGCAGAAAGAAAAAAGGCGTGCCGGAACGCTCAGGTAAAAGTAGTAAAACAACGCAGAAAAGTGCCGCTAAAAGAAAAACCACAAATTCTTCGGCAAAGAAAAGTACAAGACAGACAAAACAGGAAGCAGCTGCTAAAGCTGCTTATGGTGCCAAAATGCAGGATGAAGTTATGGTACTTTTGTCTTTTGCTGTTGCACTTATTCTTATTCTGAGTAATTTTAATCTTGTAGGAAGTGTCGGTAAAGGCATTAAATGGTTTATGTTCGGGCTGTTTGGCGTAGTAGAATATATATTTCCTGTAATTATGGCATTTACGCTTGTTTTTATGATTTCCAATAAGAATATTATTGCTGTAGCAAGAATTAAGACGGCAGCAGTATACATTTTTACAATAATTTTATCAGCTGTATGGTTAAGAATTGTTAATGAACCTAAGATAGCCGATGCAGGAATTATGGAATTTTTTACATACAGTGCTGATTATAAATCCGGTGGAGGATTATTTGGAGGAATTTTATGTAGAATCCTTTCGCCTATGGGATTCTGGGGAACAATGGTTGTCCTTATTATTCTTGCAATTATATGTATTATTGTAATTACGGAAAAATCATTTATTAATGGTATTTTAAAGGTTAAAAAGAATGGTTCACGTATGATGATGGCTGCAAAACAGGATTATGATATTTACAGGGAACATTCAAATGAGCGTCTTGCGGGTCGTGATATGTATGATGATGAAGATGAAGAAACACAGGAAGAATATCTTGCGAGACGGCGTCGTGAAAAAGAGGCAAAGCTTCAGGAAAAATATGAGAGGCAGGAAGAGCGTGCAAGGAAAAGAATGAATAAAAAAGCACGCGGTGTGACACTTGATACACAGCTTCCGAAGAAAGAAGAGGCTGTAAAAAGTGTGGATGTGCATGAGATTGTACCTGATATATCAGTGCATGATGAATATTCGGCAGATATATATGATCCGGGTGACTCATTTGAATATATGCAGGAAAATGTAGATGATAATATAGAAGAACATATAGAGAATGATTCATATATTGATTTATCTGATAGTTCAGGTGTTGATTTATATGAAGATTCAAATGAAAATTCAAATGAAGATTTATATGAAAATTCATATGGAAACCCAAATGAAGGTACAGACACTAATTCATTTGATAATACATATGAGAGTCCGGCAGAGGATACAGATATATCAGTAACTTCAGATAATAGAACCAATACAGCAGACATGGCTGAATCAGATAGTCAATTAGAAGAAACTGAAGAAATCCGGATGGAAAAAAGTGTGGATAAAAAGAAACAGGAATATGTTTTTCCACCTGTCAGCCTGCTTAACAGAGGAAAAGGTACAGATAAAGCCGGACAATCGCGTGAAAATAAAGAAACTGCAATGCGGCTGCAGCAGACATTGCAGAACTTCGGTGTTAAAGTTACTATCACAGATATAAGCTGCGGACCTGCAGTTACAAGATATGAACTGCAGCCGGAGCAGGGTGTTAAAGTAAGTAAGATTGTATCACTGTCAGATGATATAAAACTTAATCTTGCAGCAGCAGATATTCGAATAGAGGCACCAATTCCGGGAAAAGCCGCAATAGGAATAGAAGTTCCAAATAAAGAAGCAGGAAGTGTATCTTTAAGGGAACTTATAGAGACGGATGCATTTAAAAACAATACATCTCAGATTGCATTTGCGGCTGGAAAAGATATTGCCGGAAAACCTATAATAGCAGATATAGCAAAGATGCCGCATCTTCTTATTGCAGGTGCGACAGGCTCAGGTAAGTCTGTATGTATAAATACAATTATTATGAGTATTCTTTACAGGGCAAATCCTGAAGATGTCAAGCTTATAATGATTGACCCTAAGGTTGTTGAACTTAGTGTATACAACGGAATTCCACATCTTTTAACTCCGGTTGTGACAGACCCGAAGAAGGCGTCTGGAGCATTGAACTGGGCTGTTGACGAGATGACGAAGAGATATAAGCTTTTTGCAAAAATGGCAGTCAGGGATTTGAAAGGATACAATGCTAAGGTATCAAAGATACAGGTTGGTGAAGGCGAGACACCGCCTGAAAAGATGCCGCAGATTGTAATTATTATAGATGAGCTTGCAGACCTTATGATGGTTGCACCGGGAGAGGTTGAAGATTCAATCTGCCGTCTTGCACAGCTTGCAAGAGCAGCGGGTATTCACCTTATAATTGCAACACAGAGACCGTCAGTTAATGTTATAACAGGTCTTATCAAGGCGAATGTACCATCAAGAATTGCATTTTCGGTATCATCAGGTGTTGATTCGAGAATTATTATTGATATGAATGGTGCAGAAAAGCTGCTTGGTAAAGGTGATATGTTATTTTTCCCATCGGGATATCCAAAGCCTGTACGTGTGCAGGGAGCATTTGTATCAGATGATGAAGTTGGAAAAGTTGTCGATTTCTTAAAAGAACATATGCAGCAGGAAGTTACATATAACGAAGAAGTGACTAATACCATGACGGCAGCAGCGGGAAATGTGTCAGGACAGGATAATGAAAAAGACAGTTATTTTGCCGATGCGGGACGATTTGTAATAGAAAAAGAAAAAGGTTCTATTGGAATGCTGCAAAGATATTATAAAATCGGATTTAACAGAGCCGGACGAATAATGGACCAGCTTGCAGATGCCGGCGTTGTAGGTCCGGAACTTGGAACAAAGCCGAGAAAGATACTGATGACAGCCGAAGAGTTTGAAGAATACTTAAAGAAAAATAATTTATAATTAAAGGAGAACAGACATGGGCGTAAAGAGTGATATTGAAATAGCACAGGAAGCACAGATGCTTGATATAAGAGAGGTGGCAGCAAAAGTAGGAGTTGCAGAAGATGATCTTGAACTTTATGGTAAGTATAAGGCAAAGATTTCTGATGATTTATATTCAAAACTTGAAGATAAAAAAGATGGAAAGCTTATCCTTGTAACAGCAATTAATCCTACACCGGCTGGAGAGGGAAAGACAACAATAACGATAGGGCTTACACAGGCACTTAATAAGTTGGGCAAAAAATCAGTTGCAGCATTAAGAGAGCCTTCACTTGGGCCATGTTTTGGAATAAAAGGCGGTGCAGCAGGTGGTGGATATTCACAGGTAGTGCCTATGGAAGAACTCAATCTTCATTTTACAGGAGATTTTCATGCAATAACATCTGCAAATAACCTTCTTGCAGCAATGCTTGATAATCATATTATGCATGGCAATGAATTAAGAATTGATACCAAGCATATCGTTTGGAAACGCTGCATGGATATGAATGACAGAACATTAAGAAATATCGTAATCGGCATGGGCGGACGTATGGACGGTGTTATGAGAGAAGATCATTTTATCATAACAGTTGCATCAGAAATAATGGCTGTTTTATGTCTTGCAAAGGATATGAAAGATTTAAAGGAGCGTCTTGGAAGAGTAATAGTTGCATATAATGTTGACGGTGAACCTGTTACAGCAGATGATTTAAAGGCAACCGGTTCTATGGCGGCACTTCTTGCAGACGCAATTAAGCCTAATATGGTACAGACACTTGAACATACACCTGTACTTGTTCATGGCGGACCATTTGCCAATATTGCACATGGATGTAATTCAGTAAGAGCTACAAGACTTGCATTAAAATTATCAGATTATGCTGTTACAGAAGCCGGATTTGGAGCTGACCTCGGGGCAGAAAAGTTCCTTGATATAAAATGTCGTCTCTCAGAATTAAAACCGGATGCAGTTGTCATTGTTGCTACAGTAAGAGCACTTAAATATAATGGTGGCGTTGCAAAAGATAAGCTTAATGAAGAAAATATGGACGCACTTAAAGCCGGTATTGTTAATCTTGACAAACATATTGAAAATATGCAGAAGTTCGGCATACCTGTTGTAGTTACACTTAATGCATTTATAACAGATACACAGGAAGAATATGAATTTATAAAGAAGCATTGTGAAGATGCAGGCTGTGAGTTCGCACTTGCAAAAGTATGGGAGAAAGGCGGCGAAGGCGGTCTTGAGCTTGCAGAAAAGGTAATAGAGAGCATAGAAAACAAAAAAGCTGAATATAAACCAATTTATGAAGATTCAGATTCACTTAAAGAAAAGATTGAAAAAGTTGCAAAAGAAATATATGGTGCAGATGGTGTTACATATGACGATGCAGCTACAAAAGAATTACAGCATATTGAGCAGATGGGATTTGGAAATTTCCCTGTATGTATAGCTAAAACACAGTATTCACTTTCTGATAATCCTAAGCTTCTCGGAAGACCAGAAAACTTTACAATAAATGTAAGAGAGGCATATGTTGATGCCGGTGCCGGATTTGTTGTAATACTTACAGGAAAAATACTTACAATGCCGGGACTGCCTACTCATCCGGCTGCCGAAAATATTAATTATGATGAAGAATCAGGTAAAATAACAGGTCTGTTTTAATATGAAAGGAGAACTGCATGAAATTATCAGAACTTTTACAGGGACTGGAATGTGAAATTGTACAAAAAGGTTTTGAATGTGAGATAACTTCTCTTACTTCTGACTCAAGAAAAGTTACTGAGAATGGTGTGTTTATATGTATCACCGGAGCTGTGAGTGATGGACACAAATATATTCCACAGGTTATACAAAAGAAAGCAGGAGTAATTGTAATTCAGGATAGTGCACTTGGAAATGATGAAACGGCTTCTCTTATAAAAGAGATTCCTTCAGATATAACAATTGTCAAAGCACAGAATACAAGACTTGCACTTGCAGTTATGTCGGCAAACTATTTTGGTAATCCGGCAAAAAAGCTTTTTACAATTGGAATTACAGGAACAAAAGGCAAGACAACAACAACATATATGGTCAAGAATGTTCTTGACGCATGTGGAATTAAGACCGGTCTTATAGGTACTATTGAGACAATTATAGGAGATGAACATACGCCGGCATGCAATACGACACCGGAGTCTTACGATATTCATAAAAGTTTTGCGAAAATGGCTGAACAGGGATGTAAGGCTGTTGTAATGGAAGTGTCATCACAGGGGTTAAAGCTTGACCGTACTGCTGGAATTATGTTTGACATAGGTGTATTTACAAATCTTGAGCCAGACCATATAGGACCTAATGAACATGCATCATTTGAGGAATATCTTGAATGTAAGGCAAAGCTTTTTTCACAGTGTAAGGTTGGCATTGTCAATGCCGATGATGAACATACGCCAAAAATTCTTGAACATGCAACATGCAGTATTGAAAGTTATGGTATATCAGATAAGGCTGATATTCGTGCAAAAAATATAACGCTTTTCCATGAACCGGGAAAAATAGGACTTAGTTATGACTGTGAGGGGCTTGTGAACATGCCTGTTACATTAAAACTGCCGGGTAAGTTTTCAGTGTATAATTCACTGTGTGCAATAGCTGTTACGAGACATTTTAATGTGGATAAAGATACGCTTGAAAAAATGCTGTATGAAGTTAAGGTAAAAGGCAGAATAGAGATAGTTCCTGTATCTGACCGATTTACACTTATGATAGATTATGCACATAATGCAATGGCATTGAAAAGTATACTTGAAACATTAAAAGAATACAATCCTAACAGACTTGTATGTCTTTTCGGATGTGGCGGCAACCGCTCAAAGGAAAGACGTTTTGAAATGGGAGAAGTTTCCGGAAAGCTTGCTGATCTTACAATAATCACATCAGATAATCCAAGATTTGAGGAACCTCTTGATATTATTGAGGACATTAAGACAGGTATTTCAAAGACAACAGGAAAGCATGTTGATATTCCTGACAGAAAAGAAGCAATAAAATATGCAATAAAAAATGCACAAAATGGCGATATTATTGTTCTGGCAGGAAAAGGACATGAAGATTATCAGGAAATAAAAGGTGTAAAATATCCTATGGATGAGAGAGTTCTTATAAAAGAAGTTGTTAAAGAACTTGAATCAGAAGGCTGGAAAAGATAAAGCTGCAAAAATATGTGAAAGGGTGTGACGGATGTACGCAAATATTATTGTTGATATTTCACATGAACAATTAGATAAAACATTTCAATATCATGTACCCGATGCATTACTTTCGCAGATAGATACAGGAGTTATGGTTAATATTCCGTTTGGAAGGGGAAATCGTATTATAACAGGCTATGTTATAGAACTTACATCGAAAGCAGAGTTTGATGAAGAAAGAATAAAAGACATAGACAGTGTCGTTCCTAATCGTGTAAAAGCTGTTGAAGATATGATAAAGCTTGCAGCATGGCTTAAACATAATTACGGCGGAACTATGAATCAGGCTTTAAAAACAGTAATTCCTGTCAAAGAAAAAATCAGGCAGAAAGAAAAAAAGCATATAAAGCTTAATGTTACAAAAGAAGAAGCAAAAGAATTTATAAAAAATGCGAAGAGAAAATCACCGTCAAAGGAGAAACTCATAGAGTATCTTTCTGATAGAGAAGAAGCAGATATGGATGTGCTGAAAAATGAAACAGGCATATCGCTTTCGACAATAAAATCGTTGGAAAACGATGGAATAATACAGATTATTTCAAGGCAGCTATACAGGAATCCTGTAAAAGAAGATGAAATACAGGAAGATAAGATAAGCCTTAATAATGAACAAAAAAATATTGTTGATGATTTTATAGGTGATTATGATAGAGGAATAAGAAAAACATATCTTATTCATGGTGTGACAGGAAGTGGAAAAACTCTCTGCTATATCAATATGATTGAACATGTTGTCAGACAGGGAAAACAGGCTGTTATGCTTATACCTGAAATTGCATTGACATTTCAGACTGTAAAAAGATTTTATGACAGATTCGGTGAGAGAGTTTCAATTCTTAATTCAAGAATGTCCAAAGGGGAGCGTTATGACCAGTTTTTAAGGGCTATGAGAGGTGAGATTGATGTGATAATAGGACCTCGGTCTGCTTTGTTCACACCATTTTCAAATCTTGGACTTATAGTTATAGATGAAGAGCATGAAATGGCATATAAAAGCGAGCAGACACCATCATATCATGCAAGGCAGACGGCAATTCACATAGCCCAGACAAAAAATGCTTCTGTTGTGCTTGGCTCTGCAACTCCGTCGGTTGAAAGTTATTATAATGCAAAAAAAGGCATATATAAGCTTTATGAATTAAAGAACAGAGCTGCGGGGGCAGATATGCCGGACGTTGCCGTGGTAGATTTAAGAGAAGAATTAAAACAGGGGAACCGTTCGATATTTTCAAGAAAGTTAAAAGAACTGATTGAAGACAGAATAAGAAAAAAACAGCAGATAATGCTTTTTCTTAATAAAAGAGGTTATGCAGGTTTTATTTCATGCCGTTCGTGCGGTTATGTCATGAAATGTCCACATTGTGATATTTCTTTGACAGCACATAATAATGGCAGGCTTGTATGCCATTACTGCGGATATCAGACTGGGTCTGTTAAGTTATGTCCCAAGTGTGGTTCAAGATATATCTCTGGATTTAAAGCCGGGACACAGCAGGTTGAGGAAATGCTGAAAAAAACATTTCTGGGAATAAGAGTTCTCAGGATGGATATGGATACAACATCAGGTAAGGATGGGCATGAAAAAATAATTTCAGAATTTGCAGCTCATAATGCAGATGTGCTTGTAGGCACACAGATGATTGTAAAAGGCCATGATTTTCCAGATGTTACACTGGTAGGTGTGCTTGCGGCAGATATGTCTTTGTATACAAGCGATTTCAGGGCAGGAGAGAGAACATTTCAGCTGCTTGTCCAGGCGGCAGGGCGTGCCGGAAGAAAAAATCTTCACGGTGATGTTATAATACAGACATATACGCCGGATAATTATAGTATTGTGGCTGCACAAAAACAGGATTATGAAATGTTTTATGATGATGAAATATCATTCAGGAAACTTATGGGATATCCGCCGGTAATGCATATGCTTGAAGTAAAAATTTCATCAAAGAATGAAGGAAATCTTGAAAAATCATGTGATGATATGAAAAAATTTTCATACATGGCAGGCGATAAAAAGCTTTTTATAACAGGTCCCGTTGTTCCGCAGGTATATAAGCTCAATGATATTTATACGCAGGTATTATATGTTAAGGCGGCTGATTATGAGAGGCTTACGCAATTTAAAGATAATATAGAAGTGCATGTAAAGGATAATATATTATATAAGAATGTAAGTGTACAGTTTAATTTTGATTAAGGAGGTAATGCATAATGGCATTAAGAAACATTAGAATACTCGGAGATGAGATTTTAAAAAAGCAGGCAAAAGAAGTTACAGAGATGACACCTAAGATTGAGGAATTAATCGATGACATGTTTGAAACTATGTATGATGCAAACGGGTGCGGACTTGCTGCACCACAGGTAGGAATAAGAAAAAGAATAGTTGTAATTGACTGCGGTGACCAGCCACTGGTACTTATTAATCCTGAAATTCTTGAGACAAGCGGAGAACAGACAGGTCAGGAGGGCTGCCTTTCTGTTCCCGGAAAAGTGGGCATTGTGACAAGACCTAATTATGCAAAGGTTAAGGCTCTTGATGAAAATATGGATGAAATAATTGTCGAGGGCACAGAACTTCTGGCAAGATGTCTCTGCCATGAAATAGACCATCTTAACGGAATAATGTATGTTGATAAAGCGGAAGGACCGCTTATGGATACAGAGGAGGCAGAAGAAAATTAATGAAAGTTGTATTTATGGGAACGCCTGATTTTTCAGTTGGTACATTAAAGGCAATTGTAGAAGCAGGACATGAAGTTGCAGCAGTTGTCACACAGCCTGATAAACCGAAAGGAAGAGGCGGTGCGATGAGTTTTTCAGATGTAAAGCAGGCAGCTATTGAACTCGGACTTTTAGTGCTTCAGCCGAAACGTGCAAGGGATGAAGAGTTTGTAAATGAACTTAGAAAGATAAATCCGGATGTTATAGTAGTAGTCGCATTCGGACAGATTCTTTCAAAAGAAATTCTTGATATGCCAAAATATGGATGTGTCAATGTTCATGCTTCACTTCTTCCAAAGTACAGAGGTGCATCGCCGATACAGTGGGCAGTAATTGACGGTTGTGAGTATTCCGGCGTAACAACAATGATGATGAATGAAGGAATTGATACCGGTGATATTCTTCTTGTTGAAAAAGTAAAGCTTGATAGTAAAGAGACAGGAGGAAGCCTTTTTGATAAGTTAAGCGGTGTCGGTGCTGCTCTTCTGGTGAAAACTCTTGATGAACTTGAAAAAGGCACAGTAAAGCCTGTAAAGCAGAATGAGACTGAAGCAACTCATGTAAAAATGCTTGATAAATCATTTGGTAATATAGATTTTTCAATGGAGGCTGCAAGAATTGAGAGACTTATAAGAGGTCTTAATCCGTGGCCGAGTGCATTTACACATTTCAATGGAAAATTGTTGAAAATATGGGATGCGGATGTTTGTGATGATGTTGTTTGTGAATCAGGTGAATCCGTTGTGAACGGAATGATAACACAGGTGGACAACAATTCGTTTATCGTAAAATGTGGGGATAACTCGCTTAAAATCAATGAACTTCAGCTTGAAGGCAAGAAGAGAATGAAAACACAGGATTTTTTACGTGGAAATCATATTAATACAGGGGATATCCTTGGAAAATAAATGATTTTTGTGGATATATGTTAGTATTTGGATTTAAGGAGGTAGCAGCTTATGCCATATGGATATTACGGATATTATTTTGACCCGACATATATTTTGATAATTATTGCAGCTATTATATCACTTATTGCACAGTGGAGAGTTAATTCAGCATTTTCAAAATATTCAAGGGTGGCGAGTATGTCAGGAATGACAGGTGCACAGGCAGCAAGAATGATTTTGCAGTCAAACGGAATAAATGATGTGTCTGTACAGAGGATATCAGGTAAACTAACAGATCATTATAACCCATCTACGAAAGTGCTTAATCTTTCGGAATCTGTGTATGGTTCAACATCTGTTGCAGCTATAGGAGTTGCGGCACATGAGTGCGGTCATGCTATACAGCATGCAAGAGGATATTTTCCACTTTCTTTAAGAACTGCACTTGTGCCTGTTGCTAATATCGGTTCACAGCTCTCATGGGTATTTATCATAGTTGGTGCAATTTTAAGCTTTAACCAGACACTTATAACAATAGGTATTATTATGTTTAGTGCGGCCGTGCTTTTTCAGCTTGTTACGCTTCCTGTGGAATTTAACGCTTCTGCAAGAGCTCTTGAACAGCTGGAAAGTAATGGTATACTTTACAGGGATGAAGTAAGCCAGACAAGAAAAGTATTGTCAGCTGCTGCACTTACTTACGTTGCAGCAGCGGCTACAGCAATCTTGCAGCTTTTAAGACTTATAATTCTTTTTGGAGGAAGAGGCCGGAGAGATGACTGATAAAATGCAGGTTAATTTACGACAGGTAGCTATGGAAATACTGTATGAAGTACAGAAGAATAACGGACTGCTTCATGTTGTATTATCGGATGCTTTAAAGAAATACCAGTATCTTGATAAAAATGAGCGTTCATTTATCTCAAGACTTGTACAGGGAACAGAAGAAAGAAAAATAGAACTTGATTATATTATAGACAGTTTTTCAAAAACTCCTGTAAAAAAACAGAAAGATGTTATAAGAATTATTCTGGAAATGTCTGTCTACCAGTTAAAATATATGGACAGTGTGCCGGCTTCAGCAGTCTGCAATGAAGCGGTAAAGCTGGCTGTAAAGAAAAACTTTGGGACGCTTCGCGGTTTCGTGAATGGTGTTTTGAGAAATATAGCAAGAAATATTGATAATATTGAATATCCGGATAAAAGTACGAATACAGATAAATATTTATCTGTAAAATATTCAGTGCCGGAGGAGCTTGCAGGATATTTTCTTAAAAAATTCGGTGATAATGAAACAGAAGAAATGTTTGAAGCATTTAACAAAGATAAGTCAACATATATAAGATGTAATACAAAAAAGACAGATATTGCAGGTCTTACGGCTGCACTTGAGGCAGAGGGAGTTACAGTTACAAATGAAGGCATAGATAAAAGAATTGATTATGCTTTGAAAATATCAGGGTATGATTATCTTGGCGGACTGAAGTCATTTCGTGATGGCCTGTTTTTTGTGCAGGATATAAGTTCCATGCTTGCATCACAGGGCGGCTTTATTAAGCGGGATGCGTATGTTATAGATGTGTGTGCCGCACCGGGTGGAAAGAGTATTAATGCTGCTTTAATGGCTGACATCGGACATGTAAGTTCAAGAGATATAAGCGGGCGTAAAGTATCACTTATAAAAGAAAATGCTGAAAGACTTGGAATTGATAATATTACGTATAAAGTATGGGATGCTGTTAAAAAGGATGAAGAAAGTGTAGAAAAAGCAGATGTGCTTATATGTGACCTGCCTTGTTCCGGACTTGGAATTATAGGAAGAAAGCCGGATATAAAGTATAATGTTACATATGAAAAAATAAAAGAACTCGCTTTACTTCAGAGGAAAATACTTTCAACAGTCTGGGAATATGTAAAAAAAGACGGAATACTTATATATAGTACATGTACGGTTACTCCTGAGGAAAATGCAGAAAATACTGAATGGCTTGTGAATAATTATCCATTTGAACTCATTGGAAAACCTGAACAGATTATGCCTCAGGACGGCACAGGAGACGGATTTTACATAGCAAGGCTTAAAAGGACGGAATGACAATGGAAAATATTGATAACAGAATAGATATAAAGTCAATGACAATTGAAGAACTTGAAGAACTTCTTGTGTCAATGGGAGATAAGAAGTTCCGTGGAAAGCAGATTTTCTCATGGCTGCATGAAAAACTTGTTGTTTCATTTGATGACATGACTAATTTATCAAAACCGCTTCGTGAAAAACTTGAAGAAAAATGCAGAATTACAGCGTTAAAAGCAGAAACGGTGCAGGTTTCAAAAATTGACGGAACATCAAAATTTCTATTTGAATTATATGACGGCAATCTTATAGAAAGTGTTCTTATGAAATATCATCATGGTAATTCTGTATGTATATCTTCACAGGTTGGCTGCCGTATGGGATGCCGTTTCTGTGCGTCCACACTTGATGGCTGTGTGAGAAATCTTACGCCATCAGAGATGCTTGACCAGATATATACGATTCAGAAAATTTCCGGTGAGAGAGTTGATAATGTTGTAGTCATGGGTTCTGGTGAGCCAATGGATAATTTTGATAATATTATCCGCTTTTTAAGTCTGTTAAACAGTGAACAGGGACTTAATATCAGTGCGAGAAATATTACTGTATCGACATGTGGAATTGTACCTAAGATTATAGAGCTGGCAGATAAAAAACTGCAGATAACGCTTGCAATATCGCTTCATGCTCCTAATGATGAATTAAGAAAAACGATGATGCCTATTGCAAATAAATATTCAATTGAAGAGATTATGGAAGCATGCCGGTATTATTTAAAGCAGACTAACAGACGAATTTCATTTGAATATAGTCTTGTAAAAGATGTTAATGATACAGAGGAGTGTGCACAGCAGCTGATATCACTTGTGAAAGGGATGAATTGCCATATAAATCTTATTCCGGTTAATCCTATTAAAGAAAGAGATTACAGGCAGTCAGAGCAAAAAGCTATTTATGCTTTTAAAAATAAACTTGAAAAAAATGGAATAAATGTTACTATAAGAAGGGAAATGGGCAGAGATATTGATGGTGCCTGTGGACAATTAAGAAAAAGCTATATAGGCAAATGAATGTAAAGAATGGAGATAACAATGGAAGCATTTGCTTTGACAGATGTGGGGATTGAAAGAAAAATTAATCAGGATTATGTCTATTTTACCCTGAAACAGACAGGGCATCTTCCGAATTTGTTTATAGTCGCTGACGGCATGGGAGGACATAAGGCAGGAGACGTTGCATCAAGGTACACTGTTGATGAATTTGTATCTTTAATAGAAAATGCTACTGAAAAAGATGACATAACAGTTATAAGTGAGGCAGTTACAAAGGTAAATACGATGCTTCTTGAAAAGGCAAAAGAGTCACCTGACTATACAGGAATGGGAACAACTCTTGTTGTTGCTACGATTAAAGATGAAATGCTTCGTGTTGCAAATGTCGGTGACAGCAGGCTGTATGTTATAGGTACAGATGGCATACGCCAGATTACAAGAGATCATTCACTTGTTGAGGAAATGGTTTCTATGGGAGAAATAGACAGAAAAGAAGCAAGAACACATAAAAGGAAAAATATTATTACAAGAGCTATAGGTGGAGACAGTTATGTTGAACCGGAAATGTTTTGCGTAGAACTTATGCCGGATGATATAATTATGATGTGTTCTGACGGACTTACGAATATGATTGAAGACGAAGATATATTTAAGATTGTTAAACAGAATCTGCCGCTTGATAAAACAGCAGAAACATTAGTTGATACAGCTAATAGTAATGGCGGTAAAGATAATATTTCAGTCATTTTAATAAAACCTTAAAAGGTGAAACAGCAAACAGAAATGGAGAATTTTATGTTAAGAAAAGGAATGTTTTTGGCAGACAGATATGAAATTCTGGAACAGATTGGTACAGGTGGAATGTCTGATGTCTACAGAGCAAAGTGTCATAAGCTCAACAGATTTGTAGCAATCAAGGTCTTGAAAAAAGAGTATAGCGAAGATAAGACTTTTGTATCAAAATTCCGTGCAGAAGCACAGGCAGCAGCAGGACTTACACATCCTAATATTGTAAATGTATATGATGTTGGTGATGAAAATGGCATTTATTATATTGTAATGGAACTTGTAGAGGGAATTACCCTTAAAAAATATATAGAAAAGAAGGGAAAGATTCCATATAAAGAGGCTGTAAGCATTGCAATCCAGGTAGCAAAAGGCATGCAGGCGGCTCACAGCCATCATATCGTGCACCGCGATATCAAACCGCAGAACATTATTATTTCAAGGGATGGCAAAGTCAAGGTTACTGATTTTGGTATAGCAAAAGCAGCATCTTCAAGTACAATTACATCTTCTACAATGGGTTCTGTTCATTATATAAGCCCTGAACAGGCCAGAGGTGGTTATTCAGATGAGAGAAGTGATATATATTCATTTGGTATTACACTATTTGAGATGCTTACCGGAACAGTTCCGTTTGATGGGGATTCAACAGTTTCTGTAGCTGTACAGCACATACAGGAAGAGATTCCAAAGCCATCGACAGTTGCCGATGGTATTCCTGTAAGCATTGATATGATTGTACTTAAATGTACACAGAAAAAAACAGAGAGAAGATATCAGGATGCAGCAGAACTTATTGCTGATTTGAAAAAATCTCTTGTGGCACCTGATGAGAATTTTGTTAAGATGATGCCTGTATATAATGCACCTGGTCAGCCTGAAACAGTTCAGGCTGCAGAGGAAAGCAGCGAAAATAATGATGGACAGGAAAATCAGAATAGTGATGAAAGTATGGCAGAAAATAAAAAAGACAGTGAAGATATCGATGATGAATTATTAGATGATGAACTTCTTGACGATGATGACGATGAAGAAGATTCTGATTCCGATGATGACGATGAAGAAGATATTGACGATGAGAATAATGATAAACTTGATAAGATATTCAAGTGGATTGGTGCCGGAATTATAGCATTAATAGTTATTATAACAATATTTGTTGTTGCAAAACTTTTCATAGGTGGTTCTTCAAATAAAAAGGAAGAGGAAACAACAACTCAGGCACAGACAACTACAGCAGCTTCAAAAGAAGATGCTTCAAAGAAAGTTTCTGTTCCTAGTGTTATCGGTAAGACTGAGGAAGAAGCAAAGACAACACTTAATTCACTTGGTCTTGGATATAAGGCGACGTATCAGCCATCGAATACAATCCCTGAAGGAACAGTAATTTCACAGGGAACAAGTTCAGGTACAAAGGTAGCAAAGAATACAACAATAACACTTTCAATAAGTTCAGGTCCTGAAAGTTCATCAGTTCCTAATGTTGTTGGACAGGATCAGGTTGGAGCATCATCGCTACTTGAGTCTGCCGGATTTAAGGTATCGGTAAAACAGTCATACAGTGATTCAGTAGAACAGGGCAAGGTAATAAGCCAGTCACCTTCAGGCAGCACAACTGTATCACCGGGTTCAACTGTAACAATTACAGTAAGCCAGGGCAAAGAGACAAAGATGGTTACAGTGCCAAATGTTGTTGGTATGAATAGTACAGATGCACAGAATACTCTTACATCTTTAGGACTTAACTATAGTATCGTTGAGACAAAAGATACTAATGTAGAAAAAGGTAAAGTAATAAGTACATCTCCTTCTGCAGGACAGCAGGTTGAGGAAGGAACATCCGTTAAGATTTATGTAAGTAAAGGTCAGGAGACAACAACTGCTGCATCTGGAAACGGAGCAGGAAATAATAATTCCGGTTCAGGAAACAATACAGGAAATAACAGTCAGCAGCGTGCTGCAGGCAGTAACTAACAGAATATGGTTTACGGAAAAATAATTAAAGGTATTGCAGGTTTCTACTACGTTCATGTAGAGGCCTGCGGTATTTATGAATGTAAAGCAAAAGGAAACTTCAGAAATAAAAAAATCAAACCGCTTGTAGGAGATAATGTACGTATTGAAATAATTGACGAAGAAAATTTCAAAGGCAATATTGAAGAGATACTTGAGCGGAAAAATGAGCTTATACGTCCCGCAGCGGCTAATATTGACCAGGCACTGCTTTTATTTGCAATTAAAGACCCTGCTCCAAACCTGAATCTGCTGGACAGATTTCTTGTTATGATGGATTACCAGAATGTACCTGTTATAGTATGTTTTAATAAAGTGGAACTTGTAGACGAAAAAGAGCAGGAAAGGCTTCGCAGCATATATGAAAAATGTGGATGCCGTGTTTTATTTATGAGCATATACGAGAATAAAGGCGTAGATGAATTAAAGAAACTTCTGCATGATAAAACAACAATTCTTGCAGGACCATCAGGTGTTGGTAAATCGTCATTTACTAATATTTTACTTGAGTCAGATACAATGGAGACAGGCGGAATAAGCAGAATCGGAAGAGGAAGACATACTACAAGGCATTCAGAGATATTTAATATGTATGGAAAGTCATATATATGTGATACACCGGGATTTACTTCACTTATGCTTCCTGAACTGGAAAAAGAGGATTTAAGATATTATTTTCCGGATTTTGAAGAATTTGAGGGTAAATGCAGATTTAATGGCTGTGTTCATGTAAATGAGCCGGGATGTGCGGTTAAAATGGCTGTTGATGAGGGAATACTAAGCAAAGACAGATATCAAAGTTATGTCACTTTGTATGAAGAGTTGAAAAATAAAAAGAAGTATTAATTTCTTTTGAAGAACAAGGAGAAAATTATGAATATTTTATCGCCGTCTATTCTTTCAGCAGATTTTACCAAGCTGGGAGAAGAGATTGAGACAATAGATAATGCCGGGGCAGAATATATCCATGTTGATGTAATGGATGGAATGTTTGTTCCGAGCATTTCTTATGGAATGCCTGTTATAAAGTCAATAAGAAAATCAACAGGCAAAGTCTTTGATGTTCATCTTATGATAAGCGAGCCAATAAGATATATTGCTGATTTTGCTGCATCAGGAGCGGACATGATTACTGTTCATGTTGAGGCGTGTTCGGATGTTGTTGCAACAATTGAGAAAATAAGAGAGTATAAGCTCAAAGTTGGTATAACCTTAAATCCGGACACACCGGTATCAGCTATAAAACCATATCTTAACAGAGTTGATATGGTATTGATTATGAGTGTTAATCCGGGATTTGGAGGACAGAAGTTCATTACTTCATCAGTCGATAAGATAAAAGAAGTCAAAAGATTAAGAGATGAGTTGAATCTTTCATATGATATCGAGGTCGATGGCGGAATTAATATTGACAATCTGGCAACGGTTCTTGAAGCAGGTGCCAATGTCATTGTTGCAGGTTCTGCAATTTTCAGAGGTGATGCCGCTGAAAATGTTAAGAAATTTAAGAGTATTATGAGTGTATGGTAATATTTTATGATGAGTCCTGTGACGGTTCTGACAGGACTCAAAATTAATTATGTAAATTAATAAAAAAGTGTTGATATTTACAAAAAACATGTATATAATACAAATAGGAACAGATAAAGTTCTCTTCATCATCTATGATGAGTCCTGTGACGGTTCTGACAGGACGGTAAAATAAAAATTGACCGAGTGATGAGTCCTGTGACGGTTCTGACAGGACGGTAAAATAAAAATTGACCGAGTGATGAAGCTGATTACGAGAGGCTTATAAAAGTCTCTCGTTTCTTTTACCCTGCTTAATCAAGCAGATATTTCCCAAAGGAGAAAATTGAATGATATTATCTGAGAATGATTATCAGATTCTAAAATTGACGGATGCATTTTATAAGGCATATCCTAATCTGCCATATATAGAAATTTTAAAGAAAAAACAGAGAGCGTATAATTGTTTATTGTTTCAGACTCATTATAATTATTTTATATGTATTCCATATAGAACAGAAATCAGTCATAGATATGCATTTCATTTTACCAATACATTAAGAGCAAAAAAACATAAATCAGGATTGGATTACAGCAAAATAGTTATTATAGAGAAATCAGAATATATTGATTCTACAGATGCGATTATTGATAAAGATGAATTTAATGAGACTATGGTGAATCTTGGACGTATAAAAAAAGAGGCATTAAATTTTGTTGAAGATTATATTGCACATATGAAAGGTGAAAAGCCGTTACATAAAAAAGAATTTGACAGAAGGTATGGTTTTTCTCCGTTGAAATATTTTC
>UMGJ01064063.1_pt1 | contig 22901 bp, 29 predicted proteins | sample 1965221 | NCBI WGS metagenome assembly UMGJ01 (sample SAMEA4836067, study PRJEB28245) | human gut metagenome | biome: gut microbiome; material: fecal sample | place: Denmark | collected 2008
GCACTCGTCACGGTTCAGACTGTGCCGCCAGAGCCCGGAATCATACCGGTCGCTGTAATATCCGTCATGGGAGTACCCCACGATGATATCCCCGAAATCAAGCGAACTTCCGATATCAGCGTCCTCAAACTCTACCTCGCTGAGGCAGGTGAACTCCAGAAACAGCGTTATCGTTCCGCTATTCGAAACGCCGTCAATTGACGGGAACGGAAATCCGTAGTCCGCTTCAAACTGGTCTGTGTCGATGATGTACGCCAGCGTGACGGCGTTCCGGTTGAACACTTTGGAATTGGTGTCGTTTGCGATATCCTGCTCGTCCATATTCCAGACATCATACACATAGATATCCTGAATACAATCGCCGCAATCCAGCAGATTCGCATGGACTGCGGTTTTCTCTTTCAGCGCCAGCGTAATTCCTTTTTCGGGAACTCCCATGTCCTTTGTGCCGTAGGTGTACTGATGAAGCTCCGAAACCTCTCCGCACTGCGACAGTATTCCGTTTCCTCCGGGCGCAAGCTCGGAACTGCTGACGGGCAGGTCGAAGAACCCCTCGAAATACACGAACAGCGCCGCCTGCACCATTCCGTCAAGGGAAATAGTGCGCTCGTCCTGCGGGATTTCCGCTTCGTCAAGCGCCATTTCAATGGCAAGCTGGGACTGCTCGACGTACTGTTTCAGCTCCTCGTCAATTCCGAAAATGTCCTCCCAGATATCCGAATCCACGGTTTCCAGTGTAATTGACAGCTTGTCGGAGGTGCGCTCCGTGGAGATTTTCACAGCGCCGTCAATGCTCGCTCCCTCAATAATGGATTTGAGATTTGCCATGCGGAACAAGTCCAGATTTACCGCGCCGCGCCCGTCAACCATGCCCTGCCATGCGCCGTTCAGGTAGTCCTGCGCTTCCTCGGCGGTTTCGGGAATACCGCCTACCGCCTGCTCAATCTGCGATTCAATATCCGGAGCCTGATTCTGCGTTACGGCGGTGAGATACTCCTGGCTCTGACGGATATTGTACATAGCAAGGAACTCCGGGAGATACACCTCACCGCCGCCAATGCAGGTGTATTCCACGGTCTGCGTGGAGCCGTCCGGAGAAGTTACGACCAGCGTCTGGCGGTCAGCGGATTTGTCGTCAACGGTTATCTTCTCGAAAGAGTAGCTGTACGCCGGCATTCGCTCCATTGCGCGGTTGTAAAGGAAAAGCTTCAATGCGTCCGGATAAGCGGAAATGCCGCCAATTCCAGTATCGTCCGTGAAACGAATATTCCGGATATCCGAAAAGGAAAGTTCCGTTTCGTAACCGGAAATGAAGCTGTCAAAGGCTTCTTCCGTGGTTATTGAACGGAGTTTTTCTGCGTAATCCTGCATTATTTCCTGCGCCTGCCGGATTTCCTTTTCATCGTATAAAATCAGGGAGCTGTTGTCGAAATTGTTCGCAATGGTGGCTTTAGAGAGGTTCACGGAAAATTCCGGCATGAAGTCGTAAACCTCACTTTTCACGTCTGAATTTATCTCGCCCTCGATTCCGCCGAAAACCTCGGAAATGCTGGTACGATAGTAGTTCCAGTGGTTTCGCAGATCGTTGTCCTGCGCAATGCTGAGAAGTCCGCTTATCAGCCCGATGAACACAATAAAAATCAGCATTATCAGTCCCAGCAAAAAGAACAGGATATACAGCAGAGTTTTGCGGACTTTCTCGTTTCCCGCCAGCTCTGAGGCTATTAAAATCAGTTTCGGATTTACTGCCATATAAACACACTTTCCTTATCTTCCGCCGCCGCGCCCGAACATTTCAAGGCGCTCATCGCTCAGCACGAACCGCACTTTTGCCGCCTGCCTGCCGACTTTCATCAGCGCCATTCCGCGCTGTCCGGAGGAAATCAGCTCGGTCTGGGAATCGTTCAGGTCGAACAGCTCTGCGGCTTCTTTCAGCGATTGTCCGTCCATTGAAAACAGCAGCTTGTAGGTCGGCAGGTCAAGCACCGACTGTCCGTAGAATTTAACCTCCGGGTCGAGAAAATCATTTGTGGACTGCGTTCCTACGACTATGCTTCCCTCGTATTTACGGGCGCGCTTTTCTGCGTTTTTGAGAAATTCCAGCGACTGCGGACAGCGCGGGTCAATCATCGTCCAGCACTCGTCGGCTATCAGCATTATGCGCTCCTTGCGGTCGCGGGTTATTTGCTCCCAGCACCATGAAAGCACGTTAAAATACTGCGCCGCCAGCACCGTGCCGGACATCTGTATCAGGGATTTTGTGTCCAGCACGATAAATCCGCTGGTGGGATTTATGGTCGTGTAACCGTTCCAGAGCAGGTGGTCTGCGCCGTTTGCGGCTCCCTCCAAGTAGGTTTTGAGGTCTGCGTAACACTCGGCGTTCCTGCCGCCGGACTCGGATTTGCAGGAAATGAGCTTATATAGGTCGCTCAAAATCGGGAAACGCTCCGCTTTCATGCCGGAAACATCGGTTTCTCATGTGATCCCGAAAGAAAAATACAGCTCCACCAGCGACTGGTCGAGAATGGCTCTCAGGCGGTCGTCCATTGACGGTATGTACAGCCGGAAGAACATCTGCAAGGTCTTTAAATGCACTGCGAGGTCGCCTATGCTGTCCTTTTTCACCGGGTCGGAATTGTCGTCCAAGTCAGGCGGGACAGGGCGTATCTGGAGCGGATTTATCAGACCGCCGCGCCCTCCGGCAACGTCTATCCATGAGCCTTCAAACAGCGGATTCAGGCACATATCCTTGTATTCGCCCTCCGGGTCAATGACGATTATTTTCGTGCCGCGGGCGTACTCCGAAGCGATTATGTGCTTTATCGCCGTGGATTTACCCGAACCGGAGCCGCCCACTATCGTCATGTTGCTGTTGGGGCGCTGGCGGTTTCTTATCCACGGGTCGAGCAGTATCAGCCCGTCGTTGGAATCCCGTCCGAGATAGAAGCCGCCGCTGTCTGTGAAGTTCCCGCTTGCGAACGGGAATCCGCCGATTATGTCGCCGACAAGGTACTGCCGGGCGTTTTCCTCGCGAATTTCCGGAATCTGCGGATAGGTCGGCGAAAGGTGCTGGTAGGATTCTTTCTGCTGGTTCGCCATAATGCGTATCTTACAGCCTATCACGTTCGCAGTATTTTCAACGCGTGTGCAGCGATTGTTGAAATCCTCCTCGTCCCGGGACAGCACCATGATGGTGATATCCCACACGCCCATGCTTTCGTTGCCGCTGTCCATGCGCTGGAGGGCGGTTTCCTGACTGAGCGCGGCTTTCTCGCACCTCATGCGCTCTTTCGGGTCTTTTGTACTTGCCGCCTGCCCTCGGAACATTCGGATTTTCCGCGACAGGTCGTTTATTGCTTCGGCGTTGTTACGGGGTTCGTAATTTATCGTGACTATCGTTCCGGGAATGTTCGTCAGCTTCGACAGCCAGCCGTATTCCACCTCGGTCGGGAGCATGAAAATGCCGTAGATCCGGCAGTAATTCTCGCCAAGCCGAAGCTTGTTCATTATGGAGCATACGCCGCACCACGTCAACCGCGTGCTGTGCCGAAGAAAAATGCTCCGAATACTTGTACTGCTGACCTTTGGACGGGATTATCTGAATATCGTCCCAGGAATTTATGTTTATCTCCTCGATGTCCTTTCTGGCGAGAAGCGGCGTCAGGAACGAGTATTCCGCCATTTCAACGTAAAGTCGGTCTACGGCTTCGGCGAGATTCATGTGCGGGACGTAGTAATTGTGGTCCTTCATGTACTGCTTGATGAGCTGGCGCATTGCGTCCTTCAGGTCGGAATCAAACAGCTTGTTGCCGCAGGCTTTGGACATATAGGACTGCGTTTCACGGAGAAGCGCTTCAAATCCTATCATTATTTTCGCGACTTCCTTGACGTTTCCGGAATCCGCAACGACTATCTCACCCTTTTCGTGCTTAGCGGGCTTTTTTACGAGATTTCTGAACGGATTGTTCATAGTTCAGACCTCCTTTGTGACAAGCTCCGCGAGGGATTTTATCGTAGTATTGTATGTGCGGTCGTCCACCGCTTTTGTCAGCAGGGTGCCCTGATTGAGATACTCGGCGGCTTTCGGGCAGTAGGGTATCGTGCCGGAGATTCGCCCGAGCGCGTTTTTCATTGCGGCTTCGTCCTGCTTTATCGTGGAATTCAGCGACATGAGCCGGATAAAATCGCGGTAATTGTACTGCTCCGACTGGAGGATAGGCTCCTGCGAACCGTCAAATACAAGTCCGTTGGTATCGCAGGTCAGAAGCTCCACAACGTGCGTGGCGTTGATTACCGCCTTGGCAGTGAGCTTGCTGTTCACGATGTCAGAGGTGCAGTCCACTATTATCTGCGCGCCCATCTGCTGGCGGAGCTGAATAAACAGGTCGTCCATTCTGTCCGGAGATACGACCGCGTAGGAATTGCTGTTCTCGCGGATATTGTAGGACAGTATCCCGATTTTGTCAGTCGCCATGAAGATATTTTTGAGAATCACATCACGGTCGAAATCCACGGCTGAAAGCGCCTTTCCAAGCGAACCGCTGAACTTGCTCTCAAACGGCACTGCAATGGGCAGAAGCGGCTTTATGGTGCTTGTCCCGACTATCACGACATTGCTCCCTTTTGAAGCAATGCACCGCGCCAGCGAAAGCGCGGTCGTGGTTTTGTAGCTCCCCGGACTGCCGTATACTGCGATGATGTTGTTATCCATTGCTTTCCTCGCTTTCTGACGTGGGTTCGGGTGTTTCTACGGGTTCAGAGGTGCCGTCAGCTTCCTCCGTGGAAATTTCTCCGGTGAGAAGTTCGAGCTGGGCTTTCAGGCATTCCGCCTTTAATTTCTCGTCGCCTCTGGTGACGAAAACCGCATGGAGCGAGGTGTTTTCGCATTCCGCAAGCCTCAGCGCCTGCGCCCTGTCCTGGAGAATTATAGTGACAGTAGCATAAAGGGACTGGTCGCCGCTGTCCTCATCGTCCGCGTTGACCTCGCCGTCGCGGTAGGTGTCGTCCGAGCCTTTATCCGAGGTGGTCGCGAGAACCTCCACATACTGGAGTTCCTCGTAGATCTGCGCCTTGTCGTCCTCGTCAACGGAAACGATCTGGATAATATCTCCCTGCTGGAGCTTTCCGGAAAGTCCGTTCGCAAGCGACCTCACGGTGACTGACATTGCGGTTTCGTTCGGCTTGAGCTGGCGGAGCAGACTGTCCGAGGTGTCTATGGAATCCGACAGTTTCTTGTCCGTGAAGCTGTCCCCGGCGAACATTGCGGAAACTGTATACTTCCCGATTATCTGCCTGGGGTCGTTCTGCATATCCGCAGGAAGATTCAGCGTACCGACCTCCACGGCTTCCAGCATTGCGCCGGTTATCTGAACGCCCTGCGGAATGTCCTGTTTAAGCCGGATTATCTTGGTTTTGCTTGAAAGAATAGAATTGAAAAGCGGCGAAATGCCAAAGCACAGCCCTATCGCCGCGGCGATCAGGATTATGCCGATAAGAGTACGGTTTTTCAGCATTGAAATGCCTCCATAATTAAGATTGCCGCCATGCCTGCGCCGCACAAAAATGGCGCAAGCGGCAGTCGTTTCTGATGTGTGATTTTTCCTGCGAGAACGGCGGCGGTCAGCGCGGCGGCAAGGGCGCAGTAAGCCGTGAACGCTCCCAGCGTCCACCCGAAAGCCGCACAGAGCTTTACATCTCCCATGCCGAAGCCGTTCGTTATAATGCTGACCGCCGCCAGCGGGATAAGCAGTCCGAACAGTCCCAGAATGCGCTCCGGAAGCGGAACTGTGCTGACGAACGGACTTGCGAGAATAAGCACCACCGGGGCGCAGTTGGATATCTCACGCCGCTGTATGTCCTGCCGGGATATCCCGAAAAAGTAAACGCACAGCAGTGTGAATATCGTCAGCTCTGTTCCCACGGCGATTTGTAGACGTACCGAAAATTCTGCTGTGTGCGCCGGAATTTTATCATGTTTCCGATCTGCGTTACAACGGAAATTCGGGTGTATGGGTCCTTGCGGACCGCCATAATGCTTCCGGAAGCGCCTATCATTATGCAGACGATAAGCGCGAGAAGCTGTCCGGAAAAGATGAGCAGAAGCGCTCCCAGCACCGCGGAAGCCGCGCCGCCTATGAGAAACTGGCGAAGCTCGCGGCTCCCGAATCCGGGGAAATACTCCTGCTCCATTGTAAGTCCGTAGGGTATGATGATTTTGTCGTCCATGCGGTTCTCCTTAGTAACCTGGGCCGAAATAAAATATCAGCAGTTCTTTCAGCGGGAAAATAAGCTGTGCTATCACCAGCATTACCAGTGAATTTTTAATGCGCCTGCGGTAACGTCCGGATTCTTCCTCCTCATGCGTCAGCCGGACGGCGCAGAAGATTATCCGCATGAGAAGCCCGGCGGAGATTATGCCCTGCATACATACGCTCAGCGTGTTTATCGTGTCCATATCCCACCTACTTTGCAATGATGTTCTTCGCCATTGAAGCGATGTGGACCGTCTGCGAAACGGTCGTTCCTATCCTGCCGTCGCCGGTGGTGGGTACAAGGAATTCACGCAGTATCTTGGGCATGGAAATTGCGGCGATCATGCAGGCGATTCCCCAGAAGATATTTGAAGCGGAAATGATGGTCGCGTTCAGCATAAGCGACAGCCCAATCTTGCAGAGCATTATCTGCACGATGGTGGTCACGAACGCCTTTACGAACTGGTTTATGTACGCCCGGAAAACTCCCTTGTCGTTGTCCAGAAGCCCCACGCAGGCAAGCGGAACGCCTATCTGCATTACCATCATCTCAATGCCCCTCGCCATGAACGAAAAGTAAAGTATCAGCCAGCAGATAACGAAGATAAGCCCGGCAATCGCCGGAACTATTCCCATGCTGGTTATCACAGTGACCCACTCGGTGGTCATGTCCGTGCCGCCGTTTATCTGCGAAATTATCGTGTTTGTTATCTCGCGGCAGATATCGACAAAAAGGCCGTACAGCCATTGAAATATCAGCGCCGTTCCGACCGCGCGGACGAAATTCGTGAGAAGCAGAAACGGGTCTGCGTCCGGGTCGCCGTCAGTCCAGAGGACGTAGATATCAAAGGCTTTCTTCAGGAATTTGAGGATTATCAGGCTTATCCCGAAGCCGTACGAAACCGGCATGAGCAGGCTGAAAAACTCAACTCCCGAAACAGTCGTGAGGTACTGTCCGCAGTCAAACACCGTGGTGTAAAGCTCGCCAACCATTTCGGAGCTGAAAAACAGCGTCACTATTCCTCCGAGCAGAGCCACGATCAGCGAAATAATTATAAAAGTCATGCTTCACCTCCGGACCGCCGAAACGGAGCGCGGCAGAAAACCGCGCCCCAGCGGTGGGCAGAACGCTCCATCAGCCTGCGGCGTCGAAAAGCTCTGTGACTTCGGTGTTTACTCTGGGCATGATGACCTCGTTGAAAAGCGCGACCAGTCCAGCCATGAGCAGAGCGCCGATAACAACGGCGATGATGATTTTTACCGCCGTGTCAACGTAGCCCTCGCCGGTGGTGTCGAGCGCCTTTGCCCTGAGTGCGAGAGCCTTTTCCCTTGCCGCCTCGCGGAGAGTGAGAGCCTTGAAAGTAATCTTGTTTCTGATGTTCTTCATTGTGTTTCCTCCTGTTGTCAAAACATTTTGTTTGTGTAATCTTCGTCCTGTTCGGGCGGTTCGCTGTCGCGCTGGGAAGCGCTGTTCTGAAGCTCCGCGAGCTTCTGCTGATATGCGCCGATAACCACGTTTGAAAGCTCGGCGCGGAGTTCCTTGCTGAGAGGGAACGCGGTATCGAAATACTTTGTGTTCCCCTCGGTGTCAACGCCTTTCTGGCTCGGCATATTGACAAAAATGCCCTTGGAGCCGTTCATCACGCTGATGTTACGAACTACAAAGGCATTGTCGAGAGTTATGCTTGCCGTGGCAAGGCGGTTGTTCTGCCCGGCGGTTATGCGGACAGACTTGGGATCGCAGGTTATTTTCATGTTGCTGACCTCCGTTTATCTGTGTCGGTAAGGGAACAGTTTTCAGTCCGGTGGCTGTCCCGATGTGTATTTCATGCGGTTCTCCTTTACTGGTAGTAGCCGACAAGCACGTTGATGAGCGCCGAAGCGACTACCGCCACTACGACTGATACAGCCGCAACTATCATGCGCTGTTTCCACTTCTTCTGGTCCATTTCCTCGGCGGCACCGTGGCGCACCGCAAAGTACACGATGCAGGCTGTGCCGACCAGCGGAGCAACTACCAGCAGTATGTTGGAAATGTCGTTCAGCAGAGCTTTTGTGCCTGTCACCGCCTTTGAAGCGGCAAGTCCGCCCTCGGCGTTTGCCGCAACGGAAATCACCGCGGACGTTACTGCCGCAGTTAGCGCCGCGGCGGTATTTTTGAGTTTCTTCATCTGAATTTCGCCTCCCTTCTAAAGTATGGTGGTTTATTGTCAAGCACTGATTCGGAGCGCCTTGGGACTGCCGCCGCAGATTGTGCGGAGCTTTCCCTTAAAATCTCCTCCCAGGGCTTCCACAAAAGCTGTTCAGTGGACTTGCCGCCGCGTTCAGGACGGGCGTTTTCGTCAAGTTCGATAAGCCTTGTGTTATGCGCTTTATCGCCCATGCCGAGCATGGCGTTGAAAGCCCACTGTGAAATATCCGGCGAATACATGATTGCCGGAGCATTCGTAGAAATCACCAGCTGATACGGGCGCTGTATTTTCGCAACCTCGTCCGGATTCAGCAGACTGCGCTCCGAAAGCTGGATATTTGTAGAGCTGGACGGCGCGGAATATTTCTGCGTTGAGCCTCCGAGAGAATATGTAGTCGTGGTGTATTTCCCCATGTTCTTGGATATCTCCTCGTTCGTGGAATTATCCTGCGAGTGGAGATATATCCAGTAGTGGCAGTTGCCCTGGATTATCTTTGCGACTTCCTGTCCGTACACATCAATAAGCTGGTTGAAGTCCTGAATGAACAGATTCCAGCGCACTCCATAGCCGCCGGCGACCGTCATTTTCGTCTGGAATTTGTCGATAGCCGCAAAGTTTCCGAACTCATCGAGGATATAATTCACGCGGTGAGGGAGCCGGTTTCCGCATTTCTTTGCGTAGGTCACAAGCAGTTCGTACTGCTGTGAAACCAGCAGGGTGACAATGGGGTAGTAGGTGGTTTTCTGGTCGGGCAGAATGAAAAACAGCGCCTGCTTAAGCTTCGTACCCACGTCTGCAAGCGAGAATTCTGACTCCCTTGTCATGCTGTAGATATCGTTCGTGATGAACAGCCGCAGGGTCGTCAGAGCCGCCGTATAGAACGAACCGCCCATCTTGTCAGGTGCCAGCTTTGCAATAGCCATGAGCTTTTTCGCTGGGTGGGAATCGGGCAGTTTATCCATGTATGCGTCAATGGGAAGCACCTTGTTAACGGTCTTACACATATTCGCAATGAAGTTGTAAACATTCGTGAGGTTCTGGAACTCCGGGTGGTTCTGATTATCGTAGACCACGCACATTACAGCCGCGGCAATTACGGAACATTCGCCGTTGGTCCAGATAGGTTCGGAATGGTCGTTCTTCTCGACCAGAAAGGTTACGAATTCCCAGACGCAGTTTTGCGCGTCGTCGATTCTGTTCTCGTTCACGGCGTTGATTATTGATTGAAGCGGATTGTATCGGTCGGACTTTTTCGGCGTATTGAAGTCGATGACGTGGACTTTGTAACCAAGCGTTTCAAGAAAGCTGTGCGTATAATGATACAGTTCTCCTTTGGGGTCATTTGCGACAATGCCCTCTCCGGCAAGCGCAAGAGCGCATATCGACTGCAATACCAGACATCGTGACTTACCACAGCGCGTTGCGCCGATAGTCAGCGTGTGGTAATCGTCCGTTATGCAGGGCAGGCGCTCCGTTCCGCGGGACATTTCTCTTGCAAGGACTATTCCGGCGCTGTCCGTGAGAGTCTGGTCTGCCTTTGGCGGATTGAATATTTCTCCGTTTTCGATGGCTCTGTATCGTTCTTCACCTATTGAAACCAGCCGGGAAATAAGCGGGTCGGCTTTGGAAATGCTGATATAGTCAAACGCCCTGCGCTTTATCTTATCCGACATGAACCATGCCGTTCCGTGCTGTCCCTGACCGCTTGGAACCGGGACAGAGATGTTATCCGTGACCTTGTATGATATTTGTGCTTGACGGATATCTTCCGCAGCATTTATAGAACTCCGAAACCGCTTCCAGAAGCGAAAGTCCGGAGGACATAGGCTCGGTGGCGGCGCAGCCGTTTTCCGCGTCTAAGCTGGTTACATAGAAATCAAAATCGCAATATTTTCCGTGAGTGGTCATTCATAAATTCTCCTTTAGATATAAAAAGGCACAGCATAATTTAATTACGCTGTGCTTTAGTTGTTTGTTTTTTAACTGTCTCACCATGGGGCAAATACGACATCATTGTCCCCATTCATTTTCGTCATAGGATTCTGTTTCCATGCCACTTGCATTAAGAAGTTCCATATGTTTAAGTTCCTGTTCACAGAACAACTTCAGATGACTAATATCATCATGTGCAATGCTGAATATCATTTCAAAATCCACTTCGCCATATGAATGAGCAACTATATTCCTTAGCCCACGAATTTGCCGCCAGGGCATTTCAGTAGTACTTTGTCTGTATTCATCAGAAAGTTTTCCAGCAAGCTCTCCAATCTGAAGAATGCTGAGAGATACTGATTTTCGATAATCTATATCATTGATGAATGTATCCAGATTATCCCCGAACCGTAACATTGTTGTTTGTATTTCATTACAATACGATAAGATGTGCTCAAGGATTGACTTATTGCTTTTTGCCATAAATCTGAATACCGTCCTTTCTTGCATTCATCAATAGCTGCTTGGAGCTAACTGAGGCGTAACTTGCCGTTAATGCTCGTTCTGAAACAATGTCAACTGGCTTGTTAAAGGCGTCCTCCATATCGGAATAAACACCACCCAGTGCAAACATTCCAATAAGATTCTGATACGATATCAGCAAGTCAACATCGCTTTTTTCCGTAGCTTCACCCCGGGCATAGGAACCGAACAGCCATACCTTATCAATTCCGTATTTTTCAGCTATCGGCTTTACCGCAGCAGTTATCTCATCGATCGTATAGATTTTACCCATAACAACACCACCTTTCTAATTACAGTATATCATATTCAAAAAGAAAAATCAAGGCTTTGTCGGCGCGATGTGCCAGTCGTCATAAACGTTGCCCTTAATGAATATCTGGTCTGTGAGCCTTACCGAAAGCTGACCAGCCGGACACCACACGTCGAAAATCTCGACATAAACGGTGTAGTTTTTCCTGTCCGGAAACCAAATCGGCGTGAAATGAACACGGTCATTGTAAGTCGAATATTTATTCTTCTTGAAAACAAAACTGCCGCCCGATTTTTCAAGCAGGCGGTTGTAAAGCGTGGTGCTGTGGCGGTTGTAGTTAAACTCCGGGAACAGCACGTTTGCAGTCTGGCTTCCGGTGCAGTACTGCGTATCTCCGGAGAGGTGGGCGTCAACGCTTATCTGTATTCCATAGCCGGATTTCATTGTGTATTTTCCGCTGGATTCGCTGTATGTGGCGGTCTTGCAGTAATCTGACGGGGATATCGCGGCTTCCGCCGACATGGATACCGAGTAAGTCACTTTTTCAAGCTGGATATCCGAAGTCGAGATATACACGGCTCCGGTGTGGAAAGAACCTATCGTTTTTGAGGCGGTTTCGCTAGGGTAATACCGGTTATCCACGCCCCATTTGTACAAGGTCACATCTTGATTTTCGGTTTCTGCGCCCCAGTACGGCGTTTGGCTGGAGGGGTCAGTCATGCCGCCGGTTATGATTTTCACTCTGCGCCTGTCGTAGTCTGAATCCTGCGACCAGCCTGCACCTATCGACCAGGTGTACCAGCTAAGTTCCTGAACACTGTCGCCGGAAACATATCCGGAAATACGCTCCTGCACCGAGGACTGCGAATATACTTTCTGCCATGACGGTTTGGTATCCGAAACCAGCGGGTCCGGCGGCGTGGCTTCCTTGACCTTTGCGATATCCGCATTGATGGTCAGCTTGTCGCACTGGTTGCCGTCCTCGTCAAGAAGAAGCAGAGTGTCGCGCCTGGATTCCAGCGTAATTACAACGGACTGCTCGCGGCTCGGAGTATGCCACTTTATCCAGCCCATAGTTTCCTCGCCGCCGGCTGGGCAGGTTATCTCAACCGTGCCGGATTTAAGGGTTGAGCCGGACGTGGATCTTATCTTATAAGCTACTGTTCCCTTGAACGAACTGCCGAGGCTGATTTCATCGCCGTGTTTATATGAGCCGAGCAGTTTGTAGGGCGATACATACGGCATATTTCCGTCCTCGTCCGGGACATTAGCGGGATTGTCAACGAAAATCTTTATGCGGTCGTCCTCGTCAGCGTGTACTGTTTCAAGCTCATCTGAGGTATAGGCGTAGGTGTAGGAAACGCCGGACTGGCTTCCGGTCACTTTGATGAGCTCCTTGTTTTCCTCTCTGAGCTGTTCATACATTTTCGGAGTATCGCCGCCGCTGTCAAATATGCTGAAAGAGGATTTACCGATGAACGGCGTATCTCCGATATTCACTGCGTAGAAAGACGTATACACATCCGTGTCGGTGTGGTATTCCGCGGCGGCGGTGCCTTCCTCTACCTCGTCATCATTATCATCGTTGTTTCCGGTGAGAACGCCTATTCCCATACATCGGATAATGCAGGTGTCGCTGTTGTAGTTGGAATTTCCATTGTAGTAGTCGCTTGTGGAGGGCGAATACACCGGAATTCCAAGGTCCTTGTTTTCAAGGAAAGCAGAGCGCGGCAGGTTCGAGTGCGTAAGCGGTCCGAGAAGCGCACGGAGATTATTCGTACTGTTCCATGCGGAAGAAAAATAATTCTTCATGTACTTGTTCAGCAGACCGCATTCCGTTGCACTCATCGCCCAGTTCTGACCGTTGTATCGGAAGTAGGCTACTGGCTCAAAGGCAATTTTGTATTTGCCTTTGGATATATCCTCATAGGTTAAGCCACCACCCATTAAAGCACATAGGTCTGTGAGAAACTGCTCATCTCCCAAGATTGCTTTTATTGCTTCGAGGTGAGATGTGTTGTTTACTGAAACGATATCGACGGTAGAAAGCTCTGCAACATACTGTATTTTGTAGTCTGAGCCAAAGCAGTTTTTTGAGGTTACAATATCATTGAATCTCGCCATGTCAGATGGAGAAACGCTGTTATAAATGCCACCAATATAATTTAACCATGTTGTTTTGGAAACCAGCTCGTTTCCATCAGCAAAGCAGTTCATATCCGATACTGCCGATATATTTGAATTGCCTGATATATCAATGGTATTGAAAACCTTCTTATTGGTTTCTGCATCATAAATTGTGACTCTTAATCCCTCGGTTTCATTAAGTGATGTTCCGCTGTCTGTATGAACTCCCCAATAATTATTTGATGTACCACTTGAAAATCCTGTTCCGTCTTGATTCCCTAAGTTTATTCCGGCAAACACATGAGTGGTGCTAAAAGAAAACAGCAGAGCAAAGGCGGTAATGCTTTTGATAATCCGCTTTTTAGTCATTTCAATTCCTCCTGAAAGCAGAACAGGTGCGACATCGTGTCGCACCTGCAATGATTATTAGTTGAGTATCTGTTCTCCCTCACCGTATGTATAATCGCCGTGTCTTGGAAACTCCTGCATATTCACGTTTCCGCTGTGTCCGGGAACCCACCGTTCAAAAATACTGTTGTACATATATTCCTGCCCGGTGCTGTCCGTGAATTTATCTCCGTTTTGTGGGTTAGCCGGGAAGCCGTTTTCGTCAGTTTCGATTTCCGTCGGCTCCGTCTGCTTAGGCTTTGTGGTCGTGGTAGAAGCTGTGGTGTACTGTGGCTCTGCCGTTACTTTCGGCAGATCAGTGCGGACTGTCTGCTCCGGAGTAGCGGCTTTGCTGGTGGATACTGTCACCGCCGGCTTAGTCGTAGTGGATTTGGTCGTTTCGGGAGTGGAACTGGTCGTTGCTTCTGCTTCGGATTCTGTGGGAGCTTCCACGGTTGTATCCGAACTGTCGCTGAAGATCTGGACCTTGTATTCATTCTCGCCGGCTTCGTAAGTTCCACCGATAAGGTCGTAATCTATATCCGGCTTTCTGTCTGAACAGCCGGTAACTGCGGCGAGAACTGAAATGAGCATTGCCGCTGAAATAGTTCTGAGTGTGTTAGTCTTTAAGCGTGTCATATTTGAACCTCCTGTTAGGGTATGTAATCTTCCTGAGTATATATTACCATAAAAGAAAGCAGTTGTCAATTAGTTTATTACTAAAACTGTTTACAAACCTGCTTTTCGTTTTTTGTGAGTTTTGCTGAATGGGGGAGTAAGATGAAAGTGCGACACCGTGTCGCACCTGTCACATCTCAGCAGTATTTTCCTTATCCTGCTTTTTCAGCAGGAATTCGCGAATCTGTTCCTTGCTGAGGTCGCCGCGCCCGAAAACCTGATTTGAAGCGTCATGCAGTCTGTCACGGCTGGAATCGGAGAATTGTCCGAGCAGTTTCCCGACAGAGGATATCAGCTGAACTGTGCATTGCCTCTGCCATTCTGAATGGCGGTTTGTACTGGTGGAATTTCGTTCGGGCGGATTTTTCGTTTTTTCCTTAATTGCCCTGAGAATTGCGGAAAGTATCGTGTTTCCAACTCCGGCTTCGATTTCATCGACCACCTTTCCCATATACGCCGCCATCTGGAGCTTTCCGTAACTGCTGTCATCGCTGTGGAGCATTTCATTGTAGACCCGACGGCAGTCCAGTATTTCATCGTACAGACTGCGGAATTCCGGAATGCTGTCTATCATGAAATGCGTCAGCGAATTCAGCTCCTGCTTGACTGGTTTCAGCATGAGCTTATAAACCGCCTGTCCTTTCGGTGGGAGCATATCACGAATAGCTGTGAGCTTCTGAAAAATTGCTTCCGTAAAATCGTCATGCAGTGTACCCGAAAGCGCTCCTGCGGCATTGTGTCCGACCTGTCGGCGAAGCTCTTTTATAAGGCTGTTTTCCTTGTTGTGAAGTTCAACAAACTGGTCGTGATATGTGCTTTTGATAACATCTATCCTTATCTGGTCGCAAACCGCCGGATTGACCCTGTTTATAAGGATTTCCTGCGCTTTGTCCCACCACATGATATGAACGTGCGGCTGTCCTGCTTTAAGGTGAACAGCCGCAAGATATTCTATGTTTTCCAGTTTCATATTCATGTTACGGGAGATATCGCTGATGTGAAATTTCACCCATTCCTCCCAGTCAATAAGCGTCCGCAGTCCGGCTTCCTCCGCGCTTTCTGGAGTGAACGAAAAAATGCTGTGAAATACATTGCGGTGAGAAGTTGAGATTTTCCGGACATAATTCTGCATTTCGGAGGTGCTGTAACTATCCGAAAATTTGCCGTTAATATATCCGAAAAGTCCGTTGTCAGACTGCCTGGCGGCGTGTTTACGTTCACCCATGTACTTCACAAGATTGGTTTCGTGCGAAGGTTTGAGAACGTGCTCTCGCTCGCCGATGTACTTAACATAATGAGCGTTCCGGGAAGCCGTAAATTTGCGACCATTGCTTCCAACGTGCTGTTGTTTGTAGATTATTTTAGGCATGGGGTTCACCACCTTTCTGTGGGAGCACCGTTATTTGTCGTTTGGCGTATCAAGCTCGGCGGACAGCCATTCGTGGGCTTCCCGCAGATATTCCTCGTCAGATTTTGGCTTGGTTTTAGTTATTCGGCAGGACTGCCGCAGGGCGTTGGCAAGTATCTCTTCCGGAGTTGCACTGTCGATATAATTTTCAGCAAGCACGGAAACACAGCACTGCAATGCGGCGGCAGACGTTCTTGTTGAAACAGCCTGCATGGCTATGAGCCGTTCCATGTACCTTTTCATTACTATCGGCATTACCGTTTCGATTTCTTCGCGAATATAATTTCGTATCTCGGTCTGGCTCTGCTCATAGCTTGTAATCGAAAGTCCCTTTTCAATAAACTGCCTGATAGCCTGAGAAGTGGTTATTCTTTTTTTAGCCGAGTAGCTGTCAAGCGCCTCAGCCATCTCTTGTGGAAGAACGACAGAACGTTCCGGATTCTTTCTAGGCATGGTTTTCCTTTCTGAAAATGGTGACACTAAATCAAGTGTCTTGATTATGTCGGTACACCGACGGCAGCACCTTTGGTGCTGCGCTGTTCAGTAGTGCGGTACACCGCACTATTCCTGCCGTACAAAGTACGGAGTGAAAATTCCCGAAAAAAAATGCTTTCAGGTGCGACACGATGTCGCAGTTGAAGCTGAGCTGCGCGGCATCCATGCCGCGCTTGGGCTTCGACAGCAACAACGTCCTGTTGTCGCACTACGGCTCAAAATCAAATTCGTTCTCATCATAGTCCGGGGGCGGAATGCTCCTAAACTCCGTGGGAGCAAGAAATTCACGGACCGCGACGCCGTGGCTCTCCAAAACCCGGAAAAGTTGGAGTGCTTCGTTCCAGTCCTTGTTTTTGACAGGAGAGCAGGACATCACCGATAATTCTCTGTCCGGGAAATCCTCGAAAATCCTACTGCTGGAAGCTTCCGCACCGTCGTGTCCGGCTTGGTCGCTGTCATAGCAAAACCACACGGATTTTATTTCCGTGTGGTTCGTAAGGTATCTTTTTATGTTCTCATAGTTTCCACTGCCGTTCACGCTGAGCCGGTGGTCGGCCGTCCAGTCTTTTCCGAGGAGCTTTGTAAAAGTGGCGTGCGACATTGCGTCAATGGGGCTTTCAAACAGCCGGAGTACATCGTTATTTCCCGCCATAGCGAATGTGCAGGACTTGTCGCCGCCGGGCGCTTCACCGCGGAATTTCACGTCAGTCGAACCCCGGAGCGCGCAGGAGCGTATCACTCCGTTTTCATCACGCCCGAAAAACAGGCAGTTGTGATGAACGGAGTCCTCGGCAATCATCTTTTGCTGAATCATTGCTTTCACGATTTTATCTTCCAGCTTTTGCGGTCGCTCTCCCTTTCGTTTATCTCCATTCCGAGAGCCCTGGCAACATCCAGGCAGGGAGCGTTAGTCAGGCGGTAGTAGTCGTCACGGGAGTATTTATACTGCGGCATAGGTTTCCTTTCTGGAGGTGCGGCACGGTGCCGCGCTTCTACATCTCCGTTTTGAATTATCAATTATATAGGAAAACCTCCCACGGCTATGTTCTGCCATGAAAGGTTTTCTGTTTATTATATGGAAGCGCTTTCCGGACTTATTTCATCGCAGCGACAATGCTCTCCACAAGCTTATTTGTCAGCTCGTTTTCGGAGCAGATGGAATAGGAATATGTTCCGTTGGTCCATGCCGCGGAGCTTACGCCGTCGCCGTTTCCCTTTAACGTAACGGTATTCCCGCCGATCTTCTTTTCGGAAACGTTCTTGTATACGTTGTAGTCGCCGCTGATGTCATCGGTTCCCTTGCCCTTGCGGACGCATATCTCATTGCTGCCGTTGGAGTATCTCACTTCAACGATGCCGTCCATCGCCTGCACATATGAAACCTTGTAGCCTTCGAGCTTTTCAGGAGCGCTGAAGCTGATTCCGGTAGCCTTTGCAGCTTCGGAAACGGTCTTGTATTCCTGCCACGGGTTCGGGATCTGGGTGTTGTCGCCTGTGATTTCCTCGTCGGTATTCCCAAGCTCCAGGGTCTGTACGTCGCCAAGCTTTACCTTACCCTTTGCGGACTTGCTGACTGTTACCAGCGACCACTCGTATGGAGCGTTCGGATAGACCGCATGGCTGCGGCAGAGTATCATATAATTGCTTCCGGATTTGTTCTGACTTCCAAGATAAAGAACAGGCTTGTAATCAACGCCAACAAGCTCCTTCATTGCCTTCTTGTACGCGGAATATACCGCCTTGTTCTTTTTGTTCTTTATCGCGAATTTCCCGGTGTTGGCTTTGAATCCGCCCTCGTCACCGCCGCTGATGATCGTCTGGAAGCCGTCGATATCAACGGTACCGTCAACGCTCTCGTAGATGTACATTATTGTGATCTCAGGCACCGCGTCAGGATATACCGGAGTTGCCCTGCAGAGTATCGCGTACTTCATGCCTGCAACGACCTGAGTTCCAAGGACTGCGATAGGCTGGTAGCTTACGCCCGAAAGCTCTGCGGTTGCCTTTTTGAACGCTGCCTTTGCAGCGGCGTTCTTGCTGATAGATGTGCTGCCTGTGTTTACTTCCCAGCCTCCTGCGAGGAATTCTGTGTAGCCGGAGTCGTCAGCCAGCTCTGTGGAGTCGTCTGCAAATGCGGAGAATGTCGCGCAGGACATTGCGATGAGTGCTGCCATAGCGGCAGAGGTGAATCTGATAGACTTTTTCATGATGTTATACTCCTTTGAAATTTCTTTTGTACTGGCAGCTGTTTCACTGCCTTTCACCCTAAAGGACAGCATTGAAATCGTCAGGTCACACCTTTTTGAAAAAATTTATTTGATTTTTTCGATAATTTCTTTCAGTGCATTTTCAGAAATACCGGAGCTTACCGAAACCGAATAGGAATAATCCCCGGAAACCCAGAGCGCAAGGCTGAATTCATCGCCGCTGCCCTTTATCGTTACTGTATTTCCGTTGACTTCTGTTTCAGTGATGTTGTCAAACTCGTTGAAATCGCCGCTGATATCTTCACTTCCGCGGGATTTCCTTATGACCATTCCGCGGTCATCGCCATTGTAATACTGCACCTCAAGGATTTTCCCCTCGATAACCGCATAATAAGGCTCGGTGTATCCTCCGTAGCTGTCGGGGACAGTAATATCAAATCCAGCAGCCTTTTCAGCTTCCGCAAGCGTGTCGTATTCCGCATAAGGATTGCAATACTGGGTAAGGTCGGAAGTATCCGCAGCTTCCTCCGTCTGTGTTCCGGACAGGACGGGGTTATCAACAATGTTCCCCCTCTGCTGGATCATGGCGAATAATCCGACGCCGATGACCAGCATTGCGCAGGCGGCTATGCTGGCATATCTGACCCACGGTGTGAAGCGCATTGCTTTCTTTTTCTGCTCGGCGGGGGCAGCTTCGTCAATGTATTTTTCGTCGATATCGACGATTATCTGCATTAAGCGCATTTCTTTCATACAATTATCCCCTCGCTTTCAAGATGTTTTTTCAGTTTGCTGCGCGTGCGCATAAGGCAGGTCTTGACCTTGCTTACACTGAATCCGTATTCCTGCGCTATCTCCTCAATAGGGCTGGCGTACCAGTAACGCCTTACGAATATCTTACGGTTGTCTGCTGAGAGCGTGCCAAGAAAAGCGTTTATGCTGTCGCGTATTATCATGCTTTCCGCCGCCTTTTCCACGTCTGAGCCGGGGTCGGGAATACACTCCGAAAGCTCGTCAAGAATGGCTTCAGTGCTGTTTACATCTCGTTTTTTCCTGTGCATATATTCGTACATATTCAGTGCGATGTTCCTCGCTATCTTTCCAAGGTATGCCCGGAAATTCTCCGGCTTTTTCGGGGGAATCGCGTTCCACGCCTTGATGTATGTATCATTCTTGCATTCCTCGCTGTCCTCGTTGTTGTGCAGTATGTTGTAGGCTATCGTCAGGCAGTACCGCCCGAATTTAAGGTCGGTTTCTTTTATTGCCTGCTCGGAGCGGGCAAAGTACAGATCAAGTATCTGTGCGTCTTCCATAGGTATCTCCTTTCGGAATATTTTTTTCTGATATAAAAGACAGCGTTTTTTGATCAAAGGTCACACGGTTTTTATAAAAATATGTACGGCAGCTTTCAGATAAATGATAATCTAAATTTGGCTTATTGTCAAGTGTTTCTACAAAATATATCACATCTCCGGCTGTTCGTCATATTCCTCGGAAACATCATCGCGGGCTTCTCTTGCCCACATCGGAATGTGTTCCTCACGCATTGCGCCAAGGAAGCAGTCGCTTGTGACGGAGGCTTCCTCGCGGTCGTATAGAAATACGCCGTTTACCGCGCCGCCGTATTCTTTAGGGTCACAGCCCGGTCCGGACTGTGCAAGGAATAACTGTTCATCGGGAGTGAAGCTCCGCGAACCGAAATATTCCGGACGGATTATCATAATCCTTCCTGTATAGTCTGAAGCACTATTGTCAACGTACACATCGCCGAATATCTCGGAATTAAAATGCTCCTTTAGATCGTCATCGCGCTCGCTTATGTATCCCTGAAACTCCTCGTCATCGCCGAAGCCGAAATCCTCGCGGTACTGCGACGCCATTTCAGTAATCACTTTCTTTACATCTGCGGAATTTACATCAAATCCGTTTTCGCTGACCTTAATTCTTCCGTCACGGCGTTAAGAAGAACCGGGTGAGCCGTTCCGAGCGTCCTGTCTGCTGTTTTCCGGATTTCCTCGGCATTGGGATAGTCAGCAAGTAACTTCTGCGCCCATTCCTTGTTATCGGCGGTGAAACGCCAGTCATATTTCAGGCTGTCAACGCGTAGCGCAAGCATGAGCATTGCACGCTCAAAGCCGTATTTCCCGGCGGCTTCTGCAGTGACTTTTTTAACATCAAGGTAATTATTGTTGAAATTTTCGGCGATGGAATGGCTTATAAACGTCCCGCATTCATCACACAGATTCATACTTTCGCGGTACCGTTCAAGCTCGCCGTTTTCTTTTGCGTATTTAAGACTGCTTTTGTAGATATCCATTTTATTTTCCTTTCCGGAGGTGCGACACCGTGTCGCACCTGACCCTACATCTCCATGCCGAATTCTTCCTCGTCCTGCTCCGATTCAAAGTAGCAGACGGTCTTTTCGTGGTACGAATAAAGGTGAACGTCACCCGGCTCACATTCGAAACACTCGGCGATTTCCCTGCGAATGCTGTCAATATCAGTGTTGTGGCAGTAAATACAGCCGCCGCATATCTCGTTTGGAGAATCCGGCTTTTCGTCCGTTACGCACCACTCTGTACCAAGATTAAAAAACTCGCACTCAAAATTCCTGATATCCTGCTCTGAAAATCTGCTCTCCGGGTAAATTACGCGGTTGTATTCTCCCTGACAACAGCCGTGGATCTCCTTCCAGTCAAATTCTTCGCCTAAAACCAGACTGAGTGCCTTGCAGATTCCCCACATTTCATCGTATATTCGCGAGTAGGGATTGTAGCCGTCTGCTTTCGGGAAATTGTACGACTTTGCGGCGTCCTCCCAGTCGGTGAGCTGTTCTTCCGTGTACGGTTTATTGTCCTGCCGCGGTGAAACGTCATTTATGTATTCCGCGATGGAATCGTACTCGCCGCACCTGCTGTCCGCAATGTCCTGTGAAACATCGAAATAGTTCTGCAGCACCTCAAGAATGCTTTTGTAGTGCGGATCTACTGCGTATTTTCTTACCGGCTCATAAAGAAGAATGCTGTCCCACATTTCTGCGCTGTCCCAGAATGGGGAGGTCTGCTCGGACGGGCTTATCTGCCTTGCGTATAGTGCCATTTTATCCTCGCTTTCACAAAAAACAGGTGCGACACGATGTCGCACCCAATAACTAAAAAAGCCGACTGTATTTTCCGCAAGTCGGCTTTCAAAGCATATTCTTTTTTAATTCTGGACAAACTCAATCTTCAATGCCATGCCCATTGCAGAAGCCAGTCGTTTGAGCGTCCTGACAGACGGATTTCCGTTGCCATTTTCAAGTTTGCTGATATCGCCCTGTGAAATGCCAGTCCTTTCAGAAAGCTCTTTCTGAGTAATTCCACGCTGCTTCCTTGCGTCAATAAGTGCCTGAATTATTGCAAATTCAGGTTCGAGGGCGTCATATTCTTCTTTGATTTCAGGGTCTTTAAGCTGTTCATTGAGGAAATCATTAAATTTAGTCATTATTATTCTCCTCTCTGCTGAGATAATCAGCACGGTAGCGCTTGGCACGTTCAATTTCTTCTTTTGGAGTTTTTTGAGTTTTCTTTATAAAACCGTTGGTAAGAATAGCCTTTCTTCCTACAACAAAGAAATACATCACTCGGGATATATCAGAACCCACCTTTGCCCTCAGTTCCATTATGCCCTCGCTTACGGATTTAGAATAAGGCTCTCTTAATTCATATCCGTTGTATTGAAGCATTTCAATTGTACGCAACATTTTGGTTCGCATTTTCTTATCAAGGCTTAGTAAAAAATCCTTTGCAGGTTCGGTTCCATCTTCTTTTTCGTAGAATAGAATCTCAAATTCGTCCACTATTATACCTCTTCGCAAGTATTGATATATGATATATCCTATATTTATTATACGCCATATAAATAAATTTGTCAATAGATAAATCTGAAAAACAGCGCCCAATATAGAATTGATAGATTAAAACGACATCTCATAATCGCCGAAATCAATCGTTAGCGGCCGTTCTTCCAGCAGGTCGGCGTACTGAACCGCCGCGTTCAGGTGCGACACGATGTCGCACCCAAATTCATCCGGGAGCCTTTCGGATTCCACACCGGACTGCCCGATGATATAATAACTTATCTCAGCATGTACGGTATCGCCATGGCCGAAATCCCTGTCAAACTGACCGAGGATTCCAAGCTCATCCAGCTCGTCAGCGCTCTCTACATACGCTCCGGTAACGTAAATCTCCGAATCCAGAGAAACAACGCTGAAAGTGTATGAGTGGCTTTGTAAACCGAGCTTCTCTATAAGTTCTGAAAGTTCGGATTTTTCATCTTTAGGAATTTCGGTCGGCTCCGCAGCGCTGAATGCTTCATTGATTTCGGCTTCCAGGCGGTCAGCTTCTTCTCGTTTTGTCTGGAGCTTCTGCATCAGAAAAGACTTGATATTGTCAAAACCGCGCTGGC